>Ga0209611_10005563_pt1:0-20000 | contig 21053 bp, 9 predicted proteins | sample S1TSphgellanicum_3_FD_187693 | JGI IMG/M metagenome (GOLD analysis project Ga0209611, IMG submission 187693) | Host-associated microbial communities from peat moss isolated from Minnesota, USA - S1T2_Fc - Sphagnum magellanicum MG (SPAdes) (version 2) | ecosystem: Host-associated > Plants...
AACCCCCCCCCCCAAAAAAAGAAAAAGAAAAAGAAAAAGAAAAAAAACCACTAGTTAGGATTGAGAGGGATCTTATGCCTATTATTTGGGAACATGAAATATTTTATGCCTACCATTTAGGAGTTGGAGGGATCTTATGCTCGTTACATGATTTTCAAAGAGATTTATGTTCTTTGGACACCATAGTAATTGGATTTAGTAAGTGAATTCAAATGACTTTGCATGAGAGTTTGATGAGTGAAAATAAACCCCCAAAAAAAAATTTAAAAATTCACAAGTATTGGTAAAAACATGGGTGTGTCTCAATTAAATTGTTTTAAAATTTAGGGGAAAAACTCAAGATTTGCCATGCTCTTGGGTTCCTTATGGTGCAAAAGCTACAACCAAATGATAATCAAAATGATTCGTCTACAAAATAAAATCCATTACAAAACCAAGTATATTGAATTTCAAATTCAATATTCTTAAAATTTAACCAAGTCATTGTTAAATTTTTCAACCAAAATTAAGTAAAAAGATGATGAGATAACAAAACTACATTAATTTCTAGTAGATAGCCAAAATTATCAAAGGCATGCTTTTTTCTTTTTTTTTTTAACTTTCATATTTTGTTTATATATACCAATTAATTTGGTTGAATTGTTTTCTATGGATGATTGCCACTTATGTAGCTAATCACAAAATAAATAAATAAATAAAAATATATAATTTGCATGTGTAAATTTGCATTCCCATGGGCCTAAACAACATTTTATTTAATAAAATAAAAAGCATGATTGAAAGAAAGAGAGCATTTGATTGATTGATTGGCTTACCCACCCCCCCTTCCCCCCAAATGAAATGAAACACCAGAAAAAAGGCACCCAAAAAAAGGAAAGAAAATTTAAAAAATAATAATAAAAAAGGGCTCAAAACAAGTAAAGCACAATACAAGGTATTCCGTATTCACTTTGATATGGATACGTACGAAATACACATCCCGTATGCACGTAAAATTTTTACTTAATACACATGTACGTACGTATACTCCGCCCACTCAATACCCTGACTTCTTTGAATCACTCAAACCTTTCGTATCCTATTTGACTTGGGATACGTATATCGCATTTAATATAAATACGTATATACGTATTTTGATTAATTATATATGTACGTCTTTATACTCTGCATGCTCAATACTTTCTTTGATTCTCTGGTTGTCCTCCGCCTCGGAAACCACGCTCACGCTCTTCAACGCAAAACAGGCACGGACGGACGGACGGACGGACGGACGAGACGAGACGAGACGAGAGAGAGAAGGCGACGACGCCCGCGAGCGAGCGCGCTTGCGAGGGAGCTCGCGACTGACTGCTGCTGGAGGTACTTACTTATCGCTGCCCGCTCGCTAGCTCGCTCGCTCTCTCGCTTTGGTTCACTTGTCTTCTTCCCTCTTGCGTATCCGTGTGTGTAGTCTTGGCCTGATTGTGTGTCTGCACGCGCATTTTACAAAAAAAATTTCCGGTGTTTGTTGTGATTTATTTTTTAAAATCCTGGTTTATCTTTGGACGGGGAGACGCGTGTGTTTGCGGTTGCTGTTGTTGGGCCTTTTTTTTAATAGCATTTGAAAGTTGTGTAACCTACCCGCCAGGTTCTGGGCTGAGGAGGTACTGCTAGTGTGGACGTGTTTTTGGTGGTGTTCATGGAGAAGAAGTCCCTTGCGTCGCAGGCTCAAGCAGACAAGAAGGTGTGGGACAACACCTCTCTCACTCACTCTCTCTGTCTCTCTGTCTCTCTCTGTGTCTTTCTGTGGGGGTGGTTTTTTGGCTTTTCTTCTTCTTCTTCTGTCTACGGTTTAGGAGGGTTGATTTGTTCCTGTTTTGTTTGAATCCGCTTTGCTCTCAGAACATGGCATTTGGCCAGCAAGGGTTTTTGTGGTAGTTTTTTTTTTGGTTGGTAGGCACTTTCTCTAAGTATGTGTCGTGGGACTCCTCCTCCTAGCGCCTTGTCGGGGTTTAGGGGGTGGCATGCAGTACGTCAGTACGTCCCTGAGCTGCCGCCTATGTTGTCGTTATTGAGGGTGCAGTGAAGGTTTAGGACACGGCTTTTATCGGGCTTTTTGTAGTATCTATTGTTTGCAGTTAGGGAATGCTGCAGCACCTACTTCACCTGCAGTCAATGGTGCAAGGACGCCTGCCTCCCTTGGCTGCATGCCTGTGCAAGTGTAATTTGGATGCTCTGTATGTGGCCGAACATGTACAAGTCTCAAGTTTTGTTTCATTTGTGGTGATGCGACTCATCATAGCAAGTGTGTGGGCTGCTGCAACATAGTCTTAACAAGAATGACATGGTTATTACTCTGAATAGATACCTACTGGTTCTGGTTCTGGTCTTTGTCACCACATCACATGCAGCTAAAGTTGCATTTGTGGTATTTTTCCCCCCTGCAATGCTTTTGGGAGTAAAAGTTTCCTGGCTTGCTAAGTCTTTGGAATGCTGCTACTACTCTGATGAGACGGATTGTTCTCCCCACTTGTTGATATTCTTCTTCTGGAACTACTCTGTTGTTCAGCAGCTCAAAGAATAAAACACCCACAACCAGTGTTTTATGTAGCAGTTCTGTTTTTGGCTGCCTTCTCCTATGTTGTTGACCCCCTTCCCCCCCATCCTTCATTCTATTCACACAGACGACAATTGAGAAACACTTTTGGTTAAACTCATAGAAGTGTGTTTGCAGAACCAAGGAGAAGATGTATCCAGGTACAAATTGTATGACCTCAAAAGACATGATTAGGTATTCTGCAGCAATCATGTCTTCTAGCAGTCCCAAGTTTTTGCTTCTTCTTTTTTTTAATGGGATGCAAGAGTTTCTTCTAGGGAGTTGACACATACGGCTAGGAGATAATGATGCTTTGTATACCTAGGGCACAGCTTGAGCATATGAGTGGGTTATCTACCCACATGAATCTAATCAAGTAGGGCTGTCAGTCCACTTTCTGTCCATTTCATTGGGTTCCTGCATGCGCATTGGATTTGAGACATGCTCTAGGCCTTTCTTTTGCAGTGAAGGGTATCTTCTTTTGGGAAACTGCAATGCAACTGCAAGGAGTGGGGTTGGGGTATTCAATGGCAGCATTTTTCATTTTGAATTGATGCTTTCCTACTCCTAACAATTTTTTCTCGCAAGGTCTGATGCAATAAGCTCCATGTGTGGAACCACAGGGGCGTTTGGAGGAAGATTTGGATATGGCACATCAACATGTGTTTTCATCTACTACAGCTTCCACAGTTGTAACAACTGCAATGAGGCAGGTTGAAGAGACAATACAGCACATTCAAACAACAACCACAACTGTCAACATAAATCATTCTGGTATTGACTCTCCTTGGTCATTATATGTATTTTCTGGGTGATGTTGGTTTTACCTTGGCACAAATCTTTGTGGGTACTTCTTGATGTTGCTGAAGGATGTCATTGCCCTTGTTTGCCTGCTGTTCTCTTTGTTGTTGATATCAAATGGCCTTTAAGTGTTATCTCCTTGAGGTTGCAGGGAATCATGGAAATGGTATCAATGCACCAGCGGCAACCAAGGTTTGCTTTCAGATCAAATTGGAGTTCAAGACATTGTACTTAGCTCTTTCATATTGAAGGTGCTCAGGTTTGTTTATCAGCATGTATAGCCTATGCACACATGAAACCTTGCAGACATTTTGATCACCAATAACAATGTGATGGTGTTGAAAGTTCACAGGGTGTTGCAACAGAAGTGAGCCATGGAGATGGTGTGGCATTGAAAGGTCGGGCAGTTGTGAAAAAGTTCTCAAGAAAAAGTTATATTGGAGAGATTGCGGGTTATGATTCTCAGACAAAGTGGTATAAGGTACTTAGTTGCCCTCCTTACACCCTCCATAATGGAGCAGAAGTCCTGCACAACTTTTGGAGATGGGAGTGTGTGGTCATTGCATGACCTTTCACTACCTTACAATGGGATGTTGAGTTTTTTCATGGAGATGACATGTTGTTGTGATCTCATGTTCCTGCTGCAAAATTTTATGCCGATGATAGCACTTTCTAACCGAGTAATTGGTAGCTCTGGATGCTCTGTGGCTGCTGTTGGAAGGTTATTGAAGCTTCACAAAGTGTATTATACCAGGTTGTTTATGAGGATGGTGATGAAGAAGAGTTGGAGTGGAAAGAGCTTGAGCCCATTCTCATGCCTGCAGATGTCTCTATTCCAGCTAATTCTAAAAAGAAGCTTCTAACCATAAGTGACACTGGTGGCCAGGAAGGGAGGTGAGTGTAAAATAGTCCCTAGTTGTGCAAAATTTTGCTTGTCCAATTTGGGTCACTGTATGGCCGGAATGTGCAAAGCTTAAATACTTCAAATTGAAAAGTGTTCTTCACCCTTGCTTATGTCCTACCCTAGAATTTCTTCATGGGTTGCCCACTGTTATGAAGATGCAGAACAAAGTTTTATCATCTTCACAAGATAAAGATGACAAATGATTTTTAGCATTAAGTGCCTTGAGTTGTTAAGGTTTTTTACTGGTAAAGCATTTCATGATGAGGTATGGATGTTTGAATTTCTGCCGAGAGAACATTCCATCATTCAGCTTCTCACATTTCCACAAGAATGAGGCTTTAATGTTGTTGAAACTACTTGAAGGATTTACCTTAAACCACATGATCTAGGTTAAGTGCTGTTTTAATTTCATCTGCACATCTCAGTATGTTGCATGATAGAGCAGATGGAGGTGGATTCTTCTCCACAACCAGTGCAGTTGCTTCTTCAGCCCTACCAAAAAGAGTTAAAAACCAAGATATGAGCAGGATTTTCTTGTCATCTAGTATGGGCCCACCTGCAGATAACATTGTCTTATAACCCCTTCCCTTGTTATAGTCCTGATTCTTTCATCAGTCTGTTGCCACTGAGCTCTCACAATTTGAGTTGGACGGTGGTTTCTGCAGTGAAGTCAAAAGATCAGAGGGAAGAAAGTCTGCAAGGGGTGCAGATAAGTCAGCAGTCAAGTCCAAACCAGTAGATAAGACAACAACCCCAACAAAGTTAGAGAAGACCAGAGGCAAGGAAGATGGGGCTCAGAAACCAGGCACTAAAAAAAAGGAGCCTGGAAAGAAAGGGCAGCCTACTGGCAAGGAAGATGTGCTTGCAGAGGCTGAGGTATCAGCAACACATTCAAGTCAGAAGAAGGCAGTTTCACAGGGGACCCCAAATGATAAGAAGATGGTATCCAACAAGGTTGGTAGGCCCAAGAAAGATGAGTCGAAGGCACCAGTGACTGCAGAAGCTGGAAAGAAGAGGAAATCCGAGGTGAAATCTGGTACAGATATTTCTTCAGAAAACAAGCCTGTAACTCGAAGGAGAAGTTTATCATTGGAGCAAGATGATTCAAATATTGGTGGAACCTTGGGGGCTAAAGCAGTGGTTGAACCATCTTCAGGAGCATCAATGATTGGAGCAAAAACAAAGAAAAAGTTTAGTGGAAAATACTTCAAAGGAGAAATAATTGGGTTTGATCCCAAGGCAAAATTCTACAAGGTGAAACAAGGCTTCCTTTTTGGTGCAGTCTAGCGAAAAGTGGACACATGGGTTAGTACAGACTGTGTCATGGCATTGACCCAGAGTCAAGTGTCCTTATGGGACAAGATGGTGCAATGGGCAGGTTAAGTCATTCCTTTGTGATTCAGAAGGGACAATGACCCAAACTGGTCTTGTATTGACCCAAGGTACAAGTGGGTTGTTTGTGTTAGGTCCAATATGAAGATGGTGATGAAGAAGAACTTGAGTGGAAGGAAGTGCAACCAACACTAGTTGTATCAGAAGACCAGGCAATTCCTTCGAAGACAAGGGGACAAGCTGCCAAAGTCAAGGGATTTGAATCGCCACAAAAGAAGCAGAAGCTTGACTATCCAAAGCAGGCTGCAGCAAAGAGCCAGAGTCCAACTGAGTCTCACAGGTATTTCATCAATTGGCATAGGAAGCTTCGTACTTGACAATTAGGGTGTTCGATGTCATGCATTTCTGTCTCATTGTTACCTCTTCAGGGTCGAGAAAAGACAATCTAGAAGATTCAACCAATTGATCTGTTGAGTTGTCCATGATCTTGCTGCTTTATGATGATGTTGTCAAGGCTTTGGAATCATGGAAATAAGTTCAAGTCTTGCATAGTGTTGTCTTCCACTCCTCTGTCAAAGAAATTCCTCAGGAAAACAGTGAGTGCTCTATGGAGCTGTAGTGCTTTGTATTGATTTCCTTTGTGAGAATTAGTTTTGTCACTGCATTAACTTGTGCTTTAACTGCAAGAACTGTTGGCATTGCCTTGAAATACTGCGTGAGTGTGTTGCAGAAAAGGGACCCAATCAACAAGACGTAGCCACGCATCAATGAGGTAAGTTATGTATGGGGGACGAGGGTCAACATTCTGGAGACAAGTTCCTGTGCACAAGTGTAGGATTGGCCTTGGACATGTCTTCAGTATAGGTCTTGCACTGCATCTGCATGCTGTAGTTTTTGTCATCTGTTTGGGTTCATTTAGATACCTCAAGGAGTCATGGATGTGTTCATAAGAGCTTCAGAGCAAGGTGTGACACAGCTGGACGTACACTGCAAGTTGTGTGATCCTTGGGTTCTTAGGATTGTATGAATGAAATGAGGAGGGGACAGGACATTCAACCTTCCAAGTACAGGCGATCAATTGGGTGAGCTGTGAAATATGATAGATACAAATGAAGAACATTTGTGTGTTTTCCCTCGTGCTCTTTTTTCTGAATTTGTCCTATGGCCTTCAGATTTTGGGACTTGAAATAAAGAGACAGTCAGTGGAGAGACTGGGATCTTACGACCATACTCCACAGGCTTATGGTGCATATTGCAGGATTACCAGATGAACTGGTTAGTTACGGTGTCTCAGAAATTTATTCAGATGTGCAATCACTAAGAACCCAGAGTCACAGTGCTGATGCTACAAAAGAAGTCAGTGTGTAGACACCATAGGCATGAATCTCTTATGGACACATCCTCTTTGGACTCTGGGTTCTTAGTTAGTCTGTTTTTCACTCTTGGATTCTAGTGAGTGCATTTGCTAGGGTCTTGTGAGGTGACATTCTGAATGCATTTCACAGAGTTTGGATCATTGTGTTAATGAATGCAACTTATTTCGTGCTTCTCTTGGTCTTTCTTATTGAGGATTCTGTCTTTCCAGTCATCCTCTAGGTTGCCTTGTTTTCCTTCTGTCTTTTCCAGTTCACAATCATGTGGTTCTGCTGATTCTTGTTTGTTATTTCCAAGGATTTTGAGGTGTTTAATTAGGCAGTGATCACATTTCAAACGCAGTGAATCAAAGGGTACTGATGGAGATGAAGACAAATATAGCGATCAAGATTATGATGGAGATGGTATTAACAGTCATTCAAGAGATGAGGGGAGCACTGCAGTAGCTTCAAATGGACCCAGTCCAGCGGCTGTCATCCTAGCCACTGTCCGATATGCTTCCACAGATGCTGCAGAAAGCCTTGAGTACTTTGGTTTGGGTGAGGTTTCTCAGTCCAATAGATCAAGATGCTTGGAGCTTGTGGCAACCAAACTGCTGCCAACTTCTTCTCCAATTGCCCATTTGGCAGTAAGTTCCTCTTTCCAGAAGTTAATCCATATTCAGGCTTTATACTGGCATAGAGCTGAGGGCATTAATCTCCAACATTATTGTTTTCATTTTCTCTTGTGAAATGCTGTAGCTCATGCATTTCAACACTTTCTATGGTCTTGTTGCTTATCAACTCCCTACCCTGTATATAGTCATGTAGTGGATAGTGCTACTGACATCTGAAGAGCAAATTTGCTTTTTGTGCAGGTGAGTCAGCATCACATTGCGGCACTCACAATAGCTGGACATGTCTTGGTCTGGCGCAACCAGCATGGGAACATTCACTCACGGTGTGGTGAATGGGAACATATTTCTGATCTGGAGAACAAAGGGGTAGTTCTCATTGACATTGCAGGACCGGATTTGGATAGGAAGGCTGGTGGTTATGAACCCCTTCAAGAAGATCAGGTGAAGATTTCTGGTGGACATGCTTTCTGTAATTTTAGAACTTAGCAACAAGAATCCTTAAACTTTGGACTGTATTGTCAGGAGTTTGCTTGGTTCATTTTATTGTGGCCTGAATGGTTGCTTGTGATGTGACCAGGTTCCTGATCCATTCTATTTGGCAGCAGTCTGTCATAATGGAGAAGATTTTGTGCTTCAAGGGTCTCAACCCCAGGAATATGTATGTCAATATGAACTTTAGGAATTTTGCAGTTTTCTGCTGTCTTACAATGCTGTTGAAGTTTGCTGATGTGTCCATCCATGGTTCATAGTGAGTTTGCTATTGTGACTCCAGGTGCGCACCCGTCGGCTTAAGGATGTTCCTAGACCAAAGGGACTTAGGTCAGCTCTGTCACAAACAAATCCCGCCAGTCTAAAAACATTGGGTCGGGTTATTCAAGCAAGTGTGGGTACAGTGGAGGCACCTGATGAGAGTCCTTTTATTGGGTACAAAACCTATCTTTGTGTAGCACTCCTTGACATTGGCACCTTTTGCAAGTTTTGTGGTAGTGGATTGCTAATCCTGGTTGTCAGTTTAGGCTATTGTAGAGTTATGATTGCACTCATTCTTCTTGTTTTAGTTTTGGTTTGCTGGAACTGACACCAGAATTACCATTGAAGTGCAAGTGTTGAATTTCTCTGCAGTCTCATAGATGAGTTAATTCAGGCTATCCGCTTACTGATTTCCTGGGTGGTTCAGATACATTACGGATGCAAACCAGGTGTACATTCGCTCAGCAACTAAAAACTTCATGGATGAGATTAATCTTGTCACTGGTTACACTGGAAAACCAATAAAGATTCAGGTAGGCAGGCAACAATATAATTTCTGTTTGCATGTGGCATAGCTGTAAAGAAAGTACACCTGGTTAGAAAGAAGTTTTTCTAGGAACAGCTGTGTCACTCATCTTGACCTCACTATTGGGCAGGAGAGAAGGTGAGAGTGTAGATATGTTATTGTGCTTGCAGGTCTTTTCTCCACCATGGCTTTGGAACTGGAATTATCACACAAACTTGCTGTTCTTAAGAGTTTTTTGTAATGTCTGTTAAACTTGCATGGATTTGTCCATTTTGATGTGGTCATTGTCTGGTACAGTGTGGTGGTGTTTATCATGCAATCATCATGACAGATGATAATCGTGCCTGGACCTGGGGTCGGTGTTATTTTCCAGCGGCAACTGTAGAGACACCCAACTTTTCACACGGAAACCAATCGCCTTATGCTGTTTGCAGTCCTGCCCTTGGGACTCTTGTGGGTCGAAAGGTGATGATGAGGATTAGTTCTAAACTACTTAATGTCCCTTCTAATAGAGCCCTGTAAAATTTAATTCTTTTATTGACTCTATTGGCTCATTGTGTATGTGTCTACTTCTTGATGATACTCCAGCTTTTAAAACATGCTGTTTCTGGTTCAAAACTGTAAGAAAAGGGAAATAGAGGTGCAGCCTTGAACAGGACTTTGACTATCCATGGGGAATGCCTGTTGCAGCTGTGATTAATTCTTGTTTCAGAAGTGACTGATGAATAATAGTGTTGTCATGATGATGACAATGACAATGAGTCTCTAAGTTACCGGATGCTATCATTTCCATATTGTCCTTATGTTAAAACAAATGTATGAATGGATACTACCAGTCCATCTTGTGTATGTTGCTGATCCATGTGGTTGTGTTGATAGTTGTGCTCTAGAATAAAACAAATGTTGATTCATTCTGCATTTGTTTTCAGGTGGTTGATGTTGGCTGTTATGGCGACAATTTTATAGCTCTTACTAGTGATGGTGATGTTCATCAGTGGACACATAACATACCAAATCCTGCAGCTGGTGTTTACAACCTTCCATCAACCCCTGTCAATGGGCAAGGGCCAACTGTTGTGGACAAAGACAAACTGAAAAGTATCTCAATCGGGGTAGGAGTCTGTGCTGGAGTGACTGAGCTTGGCAAAGTCCATACATGGCGTACATTTATGAGAGGAGGCTTTGCTGGGATGCAAGGATCTCAAAAGGAACCTCTGACACCCCTTGGGCGTGATGAAGGAGCAAAGGACACAACAGTAGCATCCCTTGGTAAGCTTTTTCAGGAGTTCTGGGTCGGACAGATTTGGGTCATTCTACAAACAGTTTGTGCATATCAGGAGGTTCTGACACTCTACAGTATGTGTTCTAGCCAACTATGTGCTGCACAAATGGATAGGTCAGGGATGTTTTGACATAGGCAGAATGCTCAAATGGTGTATATGATTTAGGTAGCTAATGCCTCACAATTTGTGAGATGGTTAGTGATATGCCTTAGTCATGACAGTTCTAGACACAGGATCTTCTGCTAATCATAGGGAAAGAAGCAGCTAAATTGTTTTGCATATACTGACCATATGCAAGGTGTGGTGATTTGAATGCAGGAGCAAAATTTGCGATCAAGGTGATATGTGTTGCAGGTTCGTTGATTGTAGTTGTGCAGAAGAAGTTTAAACCAAAAGGTAGGCCTAAAGGAAAGGTTTCAGATGGAGCTGATGTCTTATGATGGACTTTAATGTGCAGTTCTTTCTGTAGAGAAGGTGGTACTGCTGCCAATTTAGTCACTCTGGGCTAGTCCTCTCGCATGTATTCAAGTGCAGGCACTATCAGGATGGTTAGTTGCCTGGTTGTCTCTGAGCTTGTATACTCACAGTGTAAAGGTTTTTTTTTTGCAAGACACTGTGAAGAGATAAAAATTTGACTTGATGTATTCCTGCTTTGTATGGTGTCCTTTGGTTGAACTTCACATCACAGCAAGATACAATATTGCAGGTGACCTGAAGGGTATAGGTTACACATGGCATGTGTACAGGTACACACATATGGGCATCGGTACACTAACTATGATTGGTGCTTGATGTTCAATATTGATAGAGTTGGCTGACTGAATAAGTAGCCCATAGTGTATTCACCACCACCTGCACTTTCTTCTACTAATTTTTTGCAACTGTCATTTGGGTGAGTTTCCTTCTGTGGTATGGTTTTTTGTTTTTCTTAGGCCTTAGGCTTTGCTAGTGGGGTGTTTCAATGACATGCCAACATGATCTGTTTTATCAAATTAATCGATTCATGATTGCAGAAAAGACTGGGCTGACTAGGTGTGAACTTGAGAGCTGAGGAGGTGTTTGAGATGGGGTTTGAAAAAGTATGTGGACTGGAAAAAGCTTTGTTGTCTTCAATCTTTTTGCTGGAGACCATTTGGCAAAATAGCTGGAATGCAGGACAACAGTGAAGTCTCTCAAAAGGAGACTACTATGTTGGTGCTCCAGCTGACTTGAAGCAATGAATGTAAGAGTGGCAGGTGATCAAAATGGTTCAAAAGCGATGATCAATCAAGGCTTGAACGATTTGTTTTACAAGAAGAGAATGGAATGGACATGAAACTTCTCTAGCGATCAATCATGGGTATTTTTGCACTGTTTTTAGCATTTGGAGTGGCTTCCTCATGCAAGTTTTCAAAAGGAGCAATCAGGCTTGCACAGTACGAGCACACAACAGATAATGCCTCAAAAATCGCCTTACAATGTAAACCTTCCCTGTCAGAGCTTGAAAATCAAGGTTGAATATGCAATGGCACTCCATCTCTGGAAGTTAAAATGCAATTGTTAAGATGTTATGGTTAGAATCTCAAGTTAAGCCATGGATGTAGAAATTCGAACATTGTCCTCCTTTTGTAGAACTCATCAACCAGGATTTTAAGTGCATCCCTGAAGCCATGGATTATGTATAATTGACAATCTCAGTTTGTCTGGATTGTAATTTGCACTTTGAGGACTCTCAAAGAGATCTGAATATTACCAGTGATCTGTGATCTATCTTCAGGTACACTACCAAAAAACCAGTGCAGGTTTTTATAAAATTTGGAAATGAGGTGGAAATTTGGAAATTTAGTGCATGGTGTGTCTGCTGATGCATACTGGAAACGGGTATGTAGTATGTACCAGTGTTGGGTGGTTCTTTGAATTTGTTAGAGCCTCATGTTCAAAGGTTATGAAAAAGTTCAGAATAAAATAGCCCTTGGTTCTAGGCTGTTTGAAAAATTTCAAAGAATTGGTGGGTTTCATGAAAGAACTGGAAAATAACTAGTGGTTCAAAGTGTGGTCTATGATGAATATGGGTCAAAGCTGATTCTCTAATTTTTTGAGAAATGCTTGTCAAGTGTCCATATAACCGACCCTTGCCTGCCAATTGCTTTCTTAGATAAAGTAGCACGAGTAGAGGGAGTGAGAGCTAAAGCAGCTCAAAGTCACACCAAGCAGGAACATGAGTAGTGGGAGTAGGGGCATCATGAGTAATAATAGCACAAGCAGGAAAAGCATTGAGTAATAACATGAATAAGGGAGAGAATCGAGCAACAACAGGTCACAAACAAGGGAGAGCTCTAGAAAAGCATAACAACAACCTTGATTCAAAAGGGAGAGAATTGAGCAACGACAGGTCACAAACAAGGGAGAGCTCTAGATAAGCATAACAACAACCTTGATTCAAAAGGGAGAGAATCGAGCAACCATAGGTCACAAACAAGGGAGAGCTCTAGAAAAGCATAATAACAACCTTGATTCAAAAGGGAGAGAATCGAGCAACAATAGGTCACAAACAAGGGAGAGCTCTAGAAAAGCATAACAACAACCTTTTTTCAAAAGGGAGAGAATTGAACAACAAGTCACAAACAAGGGAGAGCTCTAGAAAAGCATAACAACAACCTTTTTTCAAAAGGGAGAGAATCGAGCAACAAGTCACAAACAAGGGAGAGCTCTAAAAAGCATAACAACAACCTTGATTCAAAATAAATTGAGTAAACTAAGCACTAAGCAAAGTTTTTGCACACGAATGTTGTATGTTTAAAACATGTATGATGCACATACCTAGTAAGATGAAACATAATATATTTTGTGAAAGGTGGTGAGAGTCACATTGAAATGGTTAAATTTTTTGAGATTTTCAAATGAGGGTCCCAAAATTTTCAAACTATGAGTCTTGCAACTTTTGAGCTCATAACTCTCTTCTATGAACTTGAATTGAAGAGCTTCAAATTGAAAAGTTGTAACTTTTAATGAAATCTTTGACCCTTATTTCCCAAGTTTTAGTGGTTGGGAGTCAAACTTTTTTTGATAATTTTTTGGTCATAAATCCTAGTTCACAACTCTAAATGGAAAATGCAAGTCACTTTTGATATTTACTATTCAAGACCTTTCCAATCGTATATGGGGGGCATAATTTGGATAACATTTACTACATGCACTTTTGTCCTAAAAATTCAAGATTCATGCCGGATTATAACTCCCAAAATGCTTTTCACTTGGAAATGTTTGGGGCTCATTTCCTTAAGCATTCTCACACTTGTGAGAGCGTGCTTAAGTCTTGGGACATTCTCCCAACTTGCATTTTTTTTTCGCCCCAAACTTGGTTGGGAGCCCACAACAAGGATCATGACCAATGTTGATATGGTATATAAGGTTTCAATGGGTATGTACTTGAATATGTAGAATCAAAATTGATTGGTATCATTTTATAAAAAAATTAGGACATTCTTTGGTTTGTTGTTTGCCTCCACCAATGCTATCATGCACTTAGTGTCTAAATCAAACAAAATGTTAATATTCATATCCAATTGGTATGTTAAAATGAACATACCCGCCCAACATTGGTCATGACACAACTCATGTCTTGTTGTGGTGATATAAGGTTTACTTGAACATTGAGATCTTAATGAGAGTGTTATTTTTGCTTTGTTGAGCTCCATAGGCAGTGACTTGAAAACAACCTACCATGGCCAAGGGGTGTATACACACATAATCCATGATTCAAGTTTGGCTTTGATGTTTAACAAAAGCTTATGAAATTTCACCTTTGGGAGTTTGAACAGGATACTACCCGCCAAACGCTCAGAAATAGATCAGTTAGCATTCGTGCCTCCCCTTAGGTTGCTAGGAAAAAAAGGTTCACCAGGCTGGATATGACGATATTGATGAACCCAGAGATAAGCAGCTTGGGCCCAGCCCAAGGCGAAAAGAAGGAAGAGTGCCGGGAAAGCAAGCTCGCAGACAATGACACCATCAGACCCTCAGGATCGATCAGCCAACTGGCTACCCGCAACCGGCTAACTTATGTTTAAAAAGACCCTCACTATGGTCTCCCTCAATGTCAGAGGCATGAAGGTCAAAAAGACCAAACCAAAACAGGTGAAGGTTTTGCTTTCATCGCTCCCAACCCCACCGCAAGTCATTCTTCTCCAGGAGCACCACCTCGGGAAGGTGGAAGCCCAAGACCCCGCTAGAGGGGTTGAGTTCTGGGCAAGGAGAATCATACTGGGATGAGGGTGTCCCAATGGGACACTTTGAGGGGTAGAGGGGCGTGTTGGAGCTCCGGGATGGGACTAGGAAGAGTTGACAAGCTTCATTCACTCACACGGGCTTGCACACAACCCACACAAAATGGTTAGTGGTTAGTGCATAGTTGGAGCACCCTTGGTGCTAGGATGAGCCACGGGCAACACGAACGCATAAGACTCACCACGGCCCGGACTTGGGGAAAGCCACCACCTTCCCCCTTATAGTATACTCTGCAGCTCTCCACAGAAGCTACATCCAAATGGTTATTTTTCCCGGGACTCCCGAGTGGGAGTCCCGAAATCGCGCCAAATGGGACTCCCGCGACTTTAGAGCCCCATAATTTTGCGAGCAGACCTCGGATCGCAATGCGGTCTAAAGCAAAGTTGTAGCTCTCGTCGAGAGCTTTCCAAAAATATGTGGCACGCCCCCTGCAGCTAAGTAAATCGGGTTGATTCCTGACTTTTTGTGGTTAGGAGTCAAACTGGCAGTTCGACTCCCCGGCCCTTCTTTTGGCCATAACTTGTGTTTCAGATGTTTGAATGAGTAATGCGAGCCCATTTTAGACATCTACGCTTTAAGAGCTTTCCAATGATATAAAGAACTTATATAAGGTTCTCGCAAAGACTTTCGCTTGCAGGATTCAGACGGACCTCACGGAGATCATCAGGCCCAACCAAATGGGTTTCGTGGAGGGCCGAAGCATACTTGACAACGTGTTCATGGCTCAAAAAAGCCTAGGTTGGGCTGAAGAAAGCAACCAGGACCTGGTCCTTCTCCTTTTGGACTTCGAGAAAGCATTCGATAGACTCGAATGGGACTTTCTCTTCAAAGCCCTGGACAAATTGGGCTTTAGCCCCACTTGGGTCCGCTGGGTTGCATCCCTATATCAGGATGCCACCTCCGCCATCAAAGTGAATGGGGTAGCCGGCCCCGATTTTCAATTCGCCACGTCGGTAAGGCAAGGGTGCCCCTTAGCACCCTACTTATTCATTCTAGCTACTGATGTTCTGGGGTACATGCTGACCAACCCCAAACATGGGGTCGAAGGCCTTTCCCTTCCCAAAGGTGGTCTGATCAGAGACCAGACCTTCGCTAATAACACAACCCTCTACCTAAAGGGCACCCTGGCTAACATGGACCGGGCGCAAGAAGTCCTCAAGACCTTTTGTCGCACGTTCGGAGCCAAAGTCAACTGGCGCAAATCGGCTGCCATTTGGGCCAGCCAAAGACAAAAGTCCTGGGAATAGGGGGAAGACGAAGGGTTAAAGTGGATCCCGAAAGGGAAAGGTACAAGGTACCTCGGGATTTAGGTCGGTTTCCACTTACCATCCGAGGTGAACTTTGACACGATGATGTTCGCCCTCAAAGGCAAGCTCATCAAATGGAGCAGTAACAAGCTCTCACTTGCGGGAAGAATCCTAGTTGCGAACCAGGTCCTACTCGCGTCTATCTAGTACCTAGCTGCATGTTGGAATCCGGATCCAAAAATGTGCAGCCAGGTTAGAGGGCTCATTAGGAACTTCATATGGGGGGGCAAGGAGGCGTTTACGTGCGCCAAGGTAAGGTGGGACACCCTGGCGCTCCCAACCTCCCAAGGAGGCCTGGGCGTCACCGACCCCAAAGCCCAATCACGGGCATTGCTGGCCAAACTTTTCATAAGGGGCCTAGCGCCCAGCGGAGAGCCTTGGAAAGAGTTCGTGCGGCATAACGTCGACCAAACGAGGTTCCCGGTCCACGGCAAAGGCCCCTAAAATCCCGACCTAAATTGGTTCCTCGCCGCGCCCAAACTCAAGAAGCTCAAATGCTCTATGTGGAAGAACATCGTTGGGGCTTGGTTGAACGTGAGGCCTGGCCTAATCAAATCCGACCCGACCAACTCAGACGAAGTCCTCAGGTAACCCATCTTTGGTAACCCATCAATTCTCAACTCCAGAGGTTTCCCGCTAGGAGTGGGGGGCGTGAATGAAAGCAATGCCTTTGCGCAATCCGGATGCTCCCGAGTCAAAGACATTTGGAACGTTGCAACTAAAGATTGGAAGGGGCTAACGGACTTGGGCATGAGCCATCATCCCTCAAACAGGCTGAGCAGGGAGATGATCACGTCAAGTATCCCTTGGCGCCCAGATGAACATGAAGGTCACTTTCGCATAGGCGACTAGATAGCCAATCCAACACCCAAAAGGGGTAGCCCACTCGACTGGGTCTACCTTGTCCTCGAGCCAGCCGACGCAGCTGCCTCAGTGTTTGAATTTCAAAAGATCACGCCCGGAGGTCGCATCCAAGCGACGACCAATCAAACCATCAAAATCTCCACCATCAAGCACCGCACAGTCAGAGTGCTCTCCCAAGAGAGACCCGAGGCAACTCTCAAGGTTGCTAGAGAGCCCCCAGCCCAAGGCAAGGCGCCTCTTCTATACTAGATCTTCGACGCAGGTTTCATACTCGATCTACCTTGGGACCTTGGTGAATGGCACTGGCAATCAAGCCCGCCCCTGGGCGATGCCCCCTTCTACGGGTACACCGCCAAGAGGGGCTACAACAACATTCGCAAATTGAACCTCACGTCCGGCATGATGTCCTTCCTTCAGGACCTTAACCTCAGAAACACCTCTACCACTCAAATGACGGCTAGACTCTAACATAACGCGCGCCCATGGAAGGTGGGCACGCTCATCTAGCTAATTCTCAACAAAGGCTTCCTGGTTGGGTCCTGGCTCCAACAAATAGGCCTTCCCTCTCAATGCAAAGTGTGCGGCTCTAACACGGAGGAAAACCCTCGACATTGCCTCCTGGATTGCCTAATGGCGCAACGCGCTTGGGAAGCCTTCAAAAGAATCTAGACAGAATGGCGGGTGCCTCACGATCTGGAAATCACCTGGCCCTTCGTGCTGCTCGACGAAGTGACGATCGAACAAGAGGATGACCCCTCAGGACTCCTCGCATACCACACCGACAGCTTCACCTACCCCAGACAAGCTTTAAACATCCTACATAGCTTCATTGTTTATCATCTTTGGATTGAGAGATGTAGAAAACACTTTGATGACAATTACTCCCTCAAAACGGTTCTCACCCAGGCTTGGGTGGCCACTGTTGAGGTCGGTATGGCCTCTTGGAAGGCCATTAGATCTCACCGGCCCACCAAGGACCCGGACATTCAAGCTCGCATCAAGCTAGACTTCAGAAATGAGTGGCTTCATATGAACATTCTGGGGACGGATAATGCCACCATTCGGTGGCATTTCCTCCCCCCCTTGTATTTCCTTCCTTTATCTAATGATTGATGGGGCTGCTGCCTCCCTCCCCGCATGGGGTCCCTCACAATATTATAGCTCAAGGTCCCCTATTTTAAGAACAATTCCAAAAAGAAAAATTTTAATATTGGTTTTTAAATGAATCAGGAGTAGCTTGTTGTGAGTGTGAGGATCATCCACTACTTTAATTGTGAATGTGCCAATGTCTTCTTTGGAATTGTATACACTTGTTCACGAAACAGGTTTTGGTGAGTCACAAATCCTTGTTGCCACTATGTGTGGAAGATACACATCTCAAAAAAAAAGCTAGTAGGTGACCAACATGGTTTTTTTTCCTTCAATTAAGATATGGCCTTTTGTTTCCCAATCTTTTGTGTTCACCTATATCCTTAGTCCTTGTGTTGGTTAATTGTTTGTGTAGAGAATTGTTGGCTTATAAGAAAGCTTTATATTTTTAGAGTCTCATTCTTTTAGGTTGTGATGTTAAGTATTCTTTATACTAATTTATGAATCTTGTTTCATGTTAGACATGCATGAGATGGCAACAATGTTCAAACTACAGATGATGACAGTTCTTCCCGTTTAATGAGACCTAATCATCATATTTCATGGGGTCATGGACACAAATGGTGAACTTGAAAGCAAGTGCACAATCTGAATGGAAATATTCTTATAAACCTCACGATTTCAGGTCATGATAACAACCAGAGGTGAAATCAGGTAATGACTTGCTTTTTTTGGACACAAAGATCACAAGAGCCAAATGTGGTTTATTATCAAGAAAATGGTACTTTTCATTTGTTGCTACATGCACAAGTAAATGATTTTATTTGCAACTGCTAGCATTTTCAATGACAAAGCTCTGAGATCTTTCAAGCATGTGCACTATTGCACCAACATGATATTCTATTATGCAATTGAAATGTATGTTTATGTATCTTTTATATTATTGCCAAACATGGCACAATCTTTGAATTTCATCTGCATGCCGATTAGGACATAGAACAACTAGTTGATGATCTTTGCAATCGTTGGGTGGGACACATGTCTATTTATAAGGTGGGGTTCAAACATTTGAACTTCATATGAAATAATTGTAACCTTTTTCCAAACAAACGACAAAGCCTTGCTGCTCAATATTACAATCTTCATGAATTTTCCTCTTCTTGTCATCAAGATTTGTTTTGTCAAAACTTCAAATTATTTTGTCCCATTTTGAAATGAACCAGATTGTTGTTGGAAAAACATCATGGGTATTAAAAATAGTAATGTTTTAAGTAGGTGAGAATTAAATCTCATATTCTAAAATCAATAGAAGTGAAAATAAATTCATGGACAATCTATATGATCATGTATTATTAATGTTTGATAACTAATTATTTGTAAACAATTTATTTATCGTCATTAATAGTGTGAAGCAACACGGAGCCCAAGTTATTTATTCATATATATTAGTCCTTCATTCTTTTCATCATTGGAATATTCATGGTTACACATTAAAAACCAAGTATAAGAATATAATGAATTTTACTCTTTCCCCCTCACTTTTGGCATTGGAAACTTCCAAAATCACTTCATTTTCATTTTTTATTTTTAAAATTTCTTTTTTGAGTTTTTAAAATTTTTGCTAGTAACAAAAAAAAGAAGAAAAAGGCTTGAACTTACAATCAAGTAATATTCATAATTCCTTCAGGTGTAAAGGAGATAAATCAAAACCAAATAAATGTGTATGTGAACAAGTGGTTCGTCCCATAAATGAATTTTTGGTTTATGGTTAGACCAAATAAAATCATGTTTGTTTGTTTTCAGTTTTAGGATTTAACATTAATTGTAAGCATCCCAAAAAAGATCTTGCCATTAATTAACTTGGGCTCCGCGTTGCTACGCAATATTAATGACAATGAAATGATCAAAAACAAAAAAAAGGTTTACATTTGAAATTTTTGTTATTTTGAGATATATATATATATACTAGTGGTAACCCATGCTTGTAAGGCACAGCACGGCATTGAAGCAGCGATGACCCCTGATGACGACCCCTAAAACCCTAAAGGTTAACGACATTCTGCCATTTCAGCTTCTAGACATATTGCTCCATCTGGAAGTCACAATTCTTGGTGCCGAGATGAACATCGGCAGCTAGCATCATCTGCACATCAACCTCCTTCTGAGAGAGCATTATCTTGACGCCACACTGCGTCTCTATTGCGATCTGGGGATAACCACAGACGCAGAAACTACAAACCAAATCCTAGAAGGGAAAAAAAAAACAGACGCAAAAGAAACCATCCTGTACAGCCGCTGAGACTTAAACCTAAA
>Ga0209611_10005564_pt1 | contig 21053 bp, 16 predicted proteins | sample S1TSphgellanicum_3_FD_187693 | JGI IMG/M metagenome (GOLD analysis project Ga0209611, IMG submission 187693) | Host-associated microbial communities from peat moss isolated from Minnesota, USA - S1T2_Fc - Sphagnum magellanicum MG (SPAdes) (version 2) | ecosystem: Host-associated > Plants > Peat...
TAATTCATGTTGAAGTCAACAAATGTCATTTGTGACAAGAAATTTTCACTAAATTCTATATTTTTAGGTATGGATGATTGAAATGGACTTAAATCAACAGTTGAGATGTGGCCTAGGGTCATTTGTTAATTTTAAGAATTCCAAAGCTTTTTTAATGATATGGTAGACTTTAGTTGGCAACATGGAGTGGACACATTCACCATCATAAGTGTAAAGAAAGATACCAAGCAAAAAACTAGTGTTAAATGGGCATATTTGATTATAATATCTAATAATTAGGTATTGTGTTTTAACAATTTGTTTTCGCTAAAATATATTTAGTGAGGTGAGGGTACATTACCTTTTCATGAATTTTGGGAAATACTAGGCAAGTGTGTGTTTGGCCTTCAAAAAAAAGTTTATAATTTCCAAGATTTGGGAACCAATTTTAATATTACCCCATTCATCATTATATAAAAAATAAAAATATCAATCCACATGGAAGCCTTTTGTATCCATATTTGGTTATTAAATGTTTCAAAAATTTAATATTTGTCAACCCAAGCTAGGCAAGGAGGTTTGGAATAGAAACAATAATTACAAAGCATTGTTATAAAGGAAGGACATGTACAAAGGAAGGTCTTTGAGTTTCAAGGAATTGGTAAAAAAAATTATATTTTTAGGGCCATTTTCAAGTGGATTTTTCATCATATTTTTTTTTAACATGTAAGCAATCTTTCTTTGAAGTTTACATGGACTAGAGCTATTTCATGTCAAGTTTTTCTTTCCAACATTAAAGATTCAAGAATGAGATTGTATTTTTTAAAAACTTGAATAAAATTGTAACCATAATCATAGGTTTATTATAACAAAACAATACCTGTTGTCAAATTTGTGAAAATTGTTACTTAAAATATGTTAATAACTATTGCTAAAGGTTATTTCACACCTAAGGATAGGTTATCCCGATTATTAGTAGATGGTTAAAGGATGTTCGTTAGACCAATGTTCACACCATCAAGTAGTAAATTAATTAGTGACTTTTATATTTTGGTTTTCTCAATTCACACATTGTGTTAGGTTAAGTCAACAATCAAATGTTACCTACGACCATTTATGACAACATTGATAATGAAATATGTGATAGTGTCGCAACCCTATTTTGAAAGAGTGTGAGGATGAAATTCACACTCCCGAAATGGGGACTTGGAGTCCTCCGGGATTTTCAAAATTTTAGAGTTCGATTGTAGGGGTCAAAACACCTCGCATTGAAGTGTTATTTATATCATTGGAAAATTATCGAAGTGTAAATGTCGAAAATGGGCTTGCATGGGCCATTTGGAAATCTACAGCACAAGTTATGGCAAAACGAAGGGCCGGGAGTCAAATTGGCAGTTTGACTCCCGACCATTAAAAGTTGGGAATCGACCTGACCTGACCCCGATGCATGCAAAGTGGAGTGCGATACACCGTTGGAAAACTTTCGAGGAGAGCTACAAGTTTGCTTTAGACCTCACCCCAATTAGAAGTTTAAGCAAAGAGTTATGACCTCGCAGAGTCCCGGAAATCCAAGCCGGGATTTAATGACATTGATTACAAAACACAACAACCATTGTAAATATCTTTTGAACTTTGTTTTTGTAGCTTCCATCATCACATGTAATTTTGTAGGTGGTACCAATTTCCTTTCTAACTTCCTTTGTACAAATTCTTTTGAGTTCTTTCATCATAATGTTGTGAGATTAGCTTGATCATTGTTCATTTCAAGTTCTTGCACCTTTATGTGTAACACCTTCATTTATAACATTGTGCTTTTATGTTTTTTGTCGATTGCAATGTTTTCATCAACTTGTAATGCCTTCACTTTAAGTATCATGGTTTTGTGGTTCTTGTACATTGCAATGTTTTCAATATATTGCAACATTATGGAGTCGTGGTTTTTGTTTGTTGCAATGTTTTCATTAGCTTCCAATGTCATCACCTTCATTTGTAGCATTGTATAATGCCTTGTCAACTGGCATAACATCTTTTTCAACTTCTTCAACACCTATTTTGTGCAATGCTTTTAATTTTTTCTTTTGATTGCTATTTTTGTCCTTGTGTTTTGTTTGTAGTTTTTTATGTCCTTGTGTTTTTGCTTGCAATTTTGTTGCAACGTAGTGTATTTTGTTTAATGCATTCTTTTTTTGCAACACCTTTCATCATGAGGCCATTGAAAATAATTCTTCTTGCATTATTTTTCCAACTTGTAATCCAACCACAATAATTGTCGATCCTTGGTCATGTGCATATGGAATTTGCATTTGAGTCATTTGATTTTATATGCAAGTTGTAGTCCTTTTCTTTGAATGACAACACGAACATTGATTAACTTGTGTTTGACAGGCTAATTAAAGTATTGATTCTTCATAGTTACAAAATAACTTTTGTTGCTAATTTGCTTTTGAGTTGGGATTTAGGTGGTTTGGTTAAAGCAAAGTCAAGGACTTGATTTTTTCAATTCCTTATGATGCAATGCAAAAAAAAGTGTATTGAATAGTTTTGGGTTGGGTGAAAGCATGAAAGCATGGTAAAGTATATATAAAAAGTATAATAAGCAACAAAATATAGAGGTCCCGAAATAAAAGGACTAACAAGTATATGATTTTATGGGGATAATAATATTATTTTTGGATATATTTTAATTATTGTTTGCATAGACTTCAAAAGCTAAATTGTTATAATCATGTTACCTTCAATTACTTGAATTAAACCTAAAATTTGTGAAAATTTCAAAAAAAAATTCAAGTACTTGAAAGTAGTTGTAATGTTTTTGCAATTTATTTATTTTTAATCCAAATGATATGACACAAATTGCTTTGAGAAGCTAAAGGGAGGTTAGAGATGCCCATGAAAAAAATTATAAAATTTCAATTTTTTTCAAATGTTAAAGGAAGGTTAGAAGTTTAAAAGATTGTTTTTTTGGTGTTTTCAAATAGAAAACAAGGTAGCAAATATGTCCAGAATATGTTGCTTGCACACGGTTAGTAGGTGTTTCGTGAGGCAACTAATTAAAAGATTAAAACATAAAATGGAAAACAAAAATATGAGGTATAGGTGCATTATCCTAATGAACATCAAGGTAGTTTGCTTGTTATACAAGTTAGCACATGCATCTAATTATTTGTAATGCAATGAATTTTTTTATTATTGGAAAATCCACAATTCACTTGGTCTTCTATGAATTCATGCATGCAGTGAACAAGGTATTCAAGAACCTAATTCAATGGGCTCGAGGAAATAATTTGTTTCATGTGATGGAGGGTTTCAAGGAGTTTTCAAGGATGTCAAGTATCCAAAAAGCCATTGATGTTTTTCAAATTCATAGACCAACACCAAAAGTCCATCCTTTGTAAGACTATTACTCATTCAAATCCAAAGCATACAATATGCAACTACAAGCCATATTTGTTAATAATAAGAAATGGTTCCTTGATGTCTTTGTGGGGATGTCAGAGTCTATGAATGATGCAAAAGTGTTGCAGTTATCATCAATTTACCAAAGAACTACTTGGGGAGATTTGTTCAATGAATGGACTTCACATGAAGGCATCAAACCATACATAATCAAGGATAAAGGTTATCCCTTGTATCTACGGTTGATGGTGCATCACAAATAAATTGGAGCTCCACATTCTCTTTTTGACGAATTGTTCAACAAATAGTTGAATCATGCAAAAGTCGTAATTAAAAATAGTTTTGGGATTTCAAAGAAAACCATTGAAGAATTATTCATCAAGTCAAACTTGGATGTGCATTTCCTTCCTAATGTGGTCATCTATTGCTACATTTTACATAATATGATTATGAATGGGAAAGATTATGACATTGATGAATTCATGATACACCTAGAGATGGAGAATGTGGCAAAACGAGAGACAATAGAAGGAAAATAATTGAATATGAGGTGAGCAAGTAAATGAACATAATGCTAAACTTACATTACAACAAAGGGAGATATCTAGGATCAATCAACACATTGCAATTGAACAATACCTAAGTAACCATAGACCACAAAATCCTAGATGTTTTGAATGTTGAATCCTTGCAAGTTTCTTTTTTCAAATTCATGAACACATGTGTCTATAATGTGTATGGTGTATTTGCATTGCATCAATCTACTAGAATTGGAATTGATCTCTGAAATGTGTTTGGTGTGTTTGCAATATAGTAATTTATTGGAATTGAAAGAAAATTGGAAAAAAAAAACTACCATTTTCAACTATATTTTAGTTGCAAAAGACATTTGCTATTAAAAATTGCTTAATTGCATTAGACAAGTTGCATAAAACATTAGTTGCAAATGTGAATGAAGTCAATGGTCAACAAAACATTTCACCATCCATATACTATTGTATGCCATCCATATATTCCTATAAAAATTAGCAACTTACATAATCACACGTGGCAAATGAAAAATGTTTGAAAAAAAATTGTTTTAAAAATAGATGGTGGATTTTCATCATTTGTTGTTAATGGTGTTAGATTGTGACATCGCATGATACTAATATGCAACATGGCATTTTTGAATTTTGGTCAAAATAAATTAAAATCAATGTTTGGGTGGGAATAGGTACGTAGGTTGGACTAGGTAGGTAGGTCGGTAGGTGGGTGAGAGTAGGTAGCTAAGTAGGTTGAACTAGGTAGGTAAGTATTTTAAATTTGTTTTGGGTTTAACCTTTAGGGTTAAATTCCTTAAAAGGTTAAGCACTTTTGATTAGCTCATCCCAATTGGCATGTGTTTTTTATGTGAAAGTGTACGACAAAGCCTCCTCATTATATACTTCTTAAAATGGAAACAAGGGACAAAACATATGGGATAAAAGTTGGAGTTGTAATTTAGTTGCAAACTAAATTGCAACTAAAAAGTTTATTTCATATCTTTTGTCCTTTTATTTTATTTTATAAATTATATAATTAAGTACATAAGTAATTAACCAAATATTTAATAAGCTAACTAATTATTAATTAATAAATGATTGAAATAATAACTAATTGACCAAATTATTATTTATAATTTTTAAATATTTTATAAATTTATAAATAAATAAGTAAAATATTAAACATATAATATTCAATATTTAAATAATAAGTAACTAATTAATAAGAAAAATATTATTATTTATTATTTATATAATAATCAATTAACTAACTCATTTAGTTATAAATTATTAATCCATTATTCATATATTTAAAAAAATGACTGAAATAATAACTAATTAATCAAATGATTATTTATAAGTTTTCCTTAATATTTTTTAAAAATTCAGATAAATAACTAAAATATTGACCAGTTAATAATTAGATTTAAATAATAAATAAATAATTAACTAATTATTTTTTAAAAAATTATTAATTAATACTTATATAATAATGAATCAATAATTCATTTAGTTCTAAATTATTAATTCATAATTCATATATACAAAACTAAATGATTGAAATTATAACCAATTAACCACACTATTACATATAAATTTTCCTTAATAGTTTTAATTTTAAAGTAATCAATTAAAATATTAACCAATCAGTAATTAGTATCTAAAATAAGTAATTAAGTAATTTATTAGTTATAAATTTCATTTAAGTAATAAAATAATTAAAGAAATTAATGAGTTAGTTATAAATTATTGATGAATATTTCATAAATATATTTTAAAATAACTAGAATATTATTACATTAACTATTATGAATTAAATATTAATTCTTTCTTTTTTCTTTTATAAATGATTGATTAATATTTATATAGGAACAAATAAATAACTAATATATTGAATAATATTGAAATATTAATCATAAATACTAAATATGAACTATTAATCATCAATTAATTAAAAATAATTTTCATTAATTAATAAGTAGGTAGTTTATTTTAGGTAGGTAACTTAGGCTCGATAGGTAAACATATGAGTAGATAGGTGGATAATCTAAGTTAAGTAGTTAAAAGAACATATATAGGTAGGTAGGTAGTTAATTTGCTTAAATACAAATTAAATACAATTTTATAAATACACCAATGGAAACATGCCCCCATGATATTGTTAAGAGAACTTAACAAAAGTACACATATTTTTCAAAAGTTTCCTAATACACCTATGTATACCACTAAGGGCAATCTTGACACACTAGTAGTGTGACTAAGTTTGGTTCCATTTGCAACTAATGGGACATATGGGCATGATCATGGATGAAATTTTTTTTAATGTGTAGGATGAAGAAGTCATTAGTTGTAAATGTAGTTATAACATAGTTGCAAGAATGGTCGAAGGTGTAAAGTAGTTGCAAAAACAATTAGAGTTAGTTGTAAATGACAATTAGTTGCATATAGTTGCAAATGCATTGGTTGCATTTTGGGAGATTTCTTCTAGTGTTTCATGTATTTATAGTGCATCAATTTCTTGGAAATGATTTTTGAAATGTGTCTAGTGTATTTGCAATAAATAATTTATTGTAATTGGAAGTGATTTGTAATGTATTTCATGTATTTGTAATGCATCAATCTATTAGTATTGATCAACAATGTGTATGGTGTATTTATAATGCATATATTTATTGGAATTCAAATGTGGTAGTTAAAACCATTTAGAATTGAGCTTGAATTGTTGAAATGTCCTTGAATTACATCTTGTAGTTTGTATTATTTCAAGCACTATTAAACTTAGGAACATTACCCTACTCATCATCACTTATAATTTGTGTGTTTTGCAATGGTGAATCATTTCTTGATCCCTTTGAAGAATTAAGGAAAGCAATTGGTGGAAGCATTAAGGCTTGATCTTTTATGTGTGCATGGCACATAGTTGTGTTCAAATTCGACAACACATTAACCATGCTCTTGATTGTTTTGTGGACCTTCTTGTCTTTTGACTTGAAGCAGTACAGTTGTTCTTTGAAGATGTGGTTATGAAATTTGGAGTGGTGTTTATTGATATCAAGTTGAGTCACGTTGATCTTATCCATTACATCGACAAGAACCTTGTTAATTTTGTTAGTGGATTCAATTAATGATTAGAGAAAACATATTGTTGCACTTCCTTTTAACCCTAATATTTCTTGTTACAAGTTTTGATGGTGTGTCAACAAGAATGACAATAGGAGGCCACTAGTTGTTGTTGGGGAGTGGTTTTGTTGAATCTTGAAATAAGTTCACCACACTTTTGGCAAATAAATTCACCACACAATGCAAAACATTCATGGCAAAAGAATGTTTGCATTGTGTTCTTGAAATTCTTTACATTCTTGAAATTCTTCCACATTACCTTGTGACTACATGTTTTCATTCTCATATGGTGACTTTGACGTAAGTGGTATGTAAACAAACTATCATTTTCAGCATTCATGTCTATGGTATGTAACGAAACATTCACCATCTTTTCACCTTGAAATGCCTCAATCAATTCATAATGATTGGGGTGCCCCCTTTAAGTCCTAGGAATCCACTCCAAGGACTCCCAAAATTCACCTTTTTCTTCACTTTTCCCATGACCTGTCTTACACTTCACCTTTTTTTTTCATGTCAAATGAAATAATTTTGTTCAAGTCTTATATAGGCCTCTAAAATATCTACTATTTTCACATATGAAATGAAAATAGAAAAATTTATCAAATGTGGGCCATGTTCTATCAATGGTTCAAAATTCTTTGAAATTTGACATTTTGAAACCTTTTACATCGCAATAGGGCATTTGGTTACCACATCATCAAAAGTAGCACTATAGTCATAAGTTGCCATATTTGGATAATTAATTTTAGTCACAATAGTCAAATTGGACAATTTCACATGGGTGTCACATTTGCCATGTGTATAATATAATTGTTTGATAAAAAAAAAAAATTGTAGTAATAATAATACTAGGTGCAATCACAAAAACAAAATCCATTATCATTGAAATTAATCCTAAAAATTGTATAAATGGAAACAAATCATGTGAAAATTTATTGTGAAATGGAAATCTTTTCATGTATTATCATTTAATATGTATTGATAAAAATTGTAAAGTTTGAAGTATTTCAAAGAATTTTTGCATGTCCAAAAGGATTTTCTTAGCATTGTAATTAGTTTTAACAATCCTTTTGTAACACCAATTGACACAAGCTTTTTGAGGTTTTTGAAGCTAACTTTTTATGCTTTTAATGCATTATTATTTATCACCAATTTTGGTGCTTTTATACTCTTGTTTCAGAAATATACCCTTAATTTTTAATTTTTAATTTTAGACGGAATATAAAGTTGAATTTTTAATTTAACAATATTTTAAAATAATCATGATGATTTGGAAAATTAACTTGAACTTATTTTGACTTAACTTGTAATAAAGTTTTTGATTGAACCCTAACTTGAATTTTATTTAATAAAGTTAATTGGAATTTGATTAATTTAAAAGGAAGCAATTTTAATAAAAATATGGATAATGAACAAATTCGTCTAATGTTTCCTTAATAATCACACTATAAAAGGCTAAGGGTGTGGGTCATATTTGCAAGTTTACACCCTACTTAGCAGTCATGCTCATTGGTGATTTGCAATGTTCTATGTTTGCCAACAAATTGAGTGATTAACCCCAAGCCCTTATAGCAAAGGTCTAACATCATGGCAAACATGTTGTGAGATTTGATTTTTAAAAAAGGAACCATAAATGGAAGGAAAAGGTTTAGGACTTTTACCACTTATTTTTGCATTTGTTGCCAAAAGACTTGATGATTTCTATCAAAATCTTGGGTTTCATTGGAGTCAAGTGCCAAACAATCTAGTCACATTTGAAATACACATGTGAACTCGTAGTAGTGCCAATGACTTGTATGTCACAATGACATGTGTTTCTTTGATTGAAATTGAGGTCAAGCCAACACATACATTGTAATCATCTATGGCATATTGACAACATTTGGACACTACATGCCCTTGATAAGCCCCTACAAAAGGTGTTGACAACCCCAAATTTCATAGGACACAACAAAGGTTAATGCCAAAATTATGGTGGAAAAATTATTCCCTTTATCTTTGACATATGCAAGAACATGGGCATTAAACTTGTGTTTTGCAAGCACATCGTTCATCTATAAATCCCTGACATTTCTAAATGTGTTTGTGATCTCAAAAAATTCAATAGTTATAGAACAAGGATGCCACTTATCATTCAAAAAATAGACGACATGAACAAAAGAACAAATGACCTTAAACCTTACACCTTAACATCCAAAGATCAAAAGATATAGTGCAAATGTTACATGGCTGAAGGGATGGAAATACAAACCTTTCCTTGGTCCTTTTGACAATCCTAAACAAAAAATCATGTTCAAACTTTTGTTTGATGAAAAATTCAATTAAGGATTTTGCATTAGAACTGGTGTATTAGTTGAGATTTGGTGTGATAGGGACCAGCAATTTGGGAAATCTCAACGTGAAAAACAAACAAAACAAACAAATTACCTAAGTGGATAGATGATGCATGTATTGTATACATGTTGTTTATCTCTTTAGAAATTAGCAAATTAGAAAACAATAGTGATAATTTGATTTAATTTTACTTATTGGTTGGGTGAGACTCTCTCAAATAAGGTTGAGAACGATATTGCATGGTAGATTTTCTTAGTTCTTGGTGTATAGGGTTGTGAATGTTTTGGGTATGCCTAAACAAGGATTTTGTCTAGACAATTATTTTTGAAGATTTGGATAAGCTTGGGATTGGAATTAGATTAATGTTAGCTTTAGCATGAAAACAATATCATGATTTCATGTTTCTAAATAAACATATTCTATTATGTAAATGTAACAAATAAATGGAATCATGCAATGTCTAATTTATCAATGTTGACATATAATCCTTTGCAACAAAGTGATTTTATTTCATTTTGATTTGTTCTATGCCAAATTATGAGATATTTGGAGATTGCGACTAGACTTTGCAAGAGCTTTGTACAAAGTAAGCCCAAATTCATCAATGGAATTTTCTTTCTCATTAGTGACAATTTTGAAGTGGAGGGCATACAATACACAACTTTGCATAGCGCTTCTGTTTTGTTGCAAATTTTTCTATGAGATTCTCTCATGATAATTAAGCATCCATATTTGGGTGGACTTCAAAAGTAGATTCCAAATCAATACTTTTAACTGCATTGTCCACGAACCATGGTACAACATATTGTTCTAAATTCAACAACATTATTCATCAGGAGGTATTCAAGAGTTAGCTTTTGAGAAATAATCATTCACTAAGCAGTTCACAATATTCAATGGCTGTGCCCTTTATGAGTTGTCTTGTAATTCCTTGATTCCAATAGTAGTACTCCATGAACTCCCTAATCACCAAATTTGCCTAAGTATTGATGTTGAAAACATTTAACTTGATTTAACTATTTGGTTTCCATTTCTTTACACTATAGAAAGTTTGGAAAACAACAGGTTTTCTAATCTCATGAAAAAGAGCACCCCACATGTCCTAACTGAAATTGTTAGTAAAATGATTTTACGTTTTTGGCCACAGGAAAGGAGGGGTCATAAGAATGGGTAATGAAAAAAGTGCACAAAGTAGTCTTCATATCCAGGGTTATATTTAGGGTGGACTTGATGGTGGCAGGAAAACTTGAATACCAAACAAAGATTATTTTCATTTGCTCAGCACAAATATAAGCAAACATTCACAATCATGTTTGTGAAAACAAACATGGCAAGTGCTTGTAAACATAACATGAGCTTTGCTACAAATTGCAAAACCCAGCTTACTTGCTGAAGAGTACAGTGATGCAAACTCTCCCATCTAGAGAAATAGAAGTGATAATACCAAAAATGCAGAACTCTGTCAAGGAGCTCCAAACTTTGAATCCTTCAATTTTCCTTGCACCTGCAACCAAGAGATGGCCATCATCAACTCCCTACATCCTCCACTTTCTCACTACCACAACTGAAATTCTGTCCTGACAAAACATAATGTCTTGCCTAACCCTCCTCCAATAGCCTGTAAAGCATCAAATTCCAAATCACAAAACAGAACATTAGTTTTCATGAACAGAAATCTCTCTGCAACTCTTTTGTCCACTGAAAGTAGCAAAACACAAATGCAAAGGAAAAATCCAGAGCAAGGACACATACCTATGCACAGATTAGGCAGAGCCAATAATAATGTTGTTGATGGGGATAAAAAGAAGCTTCACAAAGAATCCAATAAAGCCCATCACCACACAGCCTACACCTGTTCTGAACGCAACCTTGGAAAACTCTGCAAACAAGCACCCAAACCCATCCCCAAGCAGAACCAAATGAAAACCCAAACAGCGAGGTCATCTAACAAGTGCCAAAGGAGAGCAGAGACTTGCACTACTCACGGCAACAATCATAAGAGTAGGTCTTGCACTCTGGTCAGTTTTATCCACTCTGCAATCAAGCTGCTGCAAAACTTTGAACTTGCATTATGAGTGTGGTTTTGTGCAAACCACCTCCCTGACAGAGCAACTACACCTCTCAGTGTACTCACCGTTCCTGCCCGATTGAATGGTGCTATACCTGAAAGAACTATATGAATTTGCCAAAGGAAAGCAGAGATCTGCACTACTCATAGGCTTCATACACATGTGGACAACATCATAAATAAGAGTAGGTCTTGCACTCTGGTCAGTTTCCTTCACTTTTCAATCAAGCTGCCACAAAACTTAGCGCTTGGATTGTGAGTGTAATTTTATGCAAACCACCACCATCCTGATAGAGCAACTAAACCTCTCCATCCATGTGCACATGGTCCCTGCAATATCCGCTTTTGCTTGGCTGCTTGCTGTGTGCTATTCCCTCCATGGCCGACATGGATACCTTGTTCTACAGGCAGGTGGCCACATGTGGGGAGACATAGATAACATCCAGGTTGCAACAAGCGGGATTTTAAAGCAAAAACACAAGCAAGCTTCCCGTGAGAACCAGCCAACAAGGATATTATCGGCTGTCTTCTGACAGATCTGGAGGAAGGCGAACTGCACAGACTAGATTCAGCGCTCTGTCGGTCGGTCGGTCGGATGTTCGTCGTTCTGAAACCTCTATGCGCAGTGACGGATCTACTACATTACAGAGAGCCAATATTGCAGCGGAGTAGCAAGGACAAAACTGGATGTTGGCTAGTGAGTTGGGGTGTGTGTCTAGGGATCTGAGAAGGATCGCAAAGAAGGGGTCCAGGCGAACAACATACCTTTGCGGTCAGGCTTGTGGCATCGGTTTACAAGACGCACACTGTCCTTTGCAAACTCCTTGATAGGGTTCACGACTGAGTCAACCGCCTCCATGGCTCCTCCTCCTCCTCCTCCTCCTCCTTCTTCTTCGGCTTTCTCTCTACTCCACAACTCACGACGCACAAAACCCCCTCCCTTTCGCAACACCACCGATACACCACCAAAAAAAACCCGCCGAAACAAAAACAGAGAATGGAAGAGAAGCACAGAAATAGCAGGAATACAGACACAACGCAAGACGATACAAGTTTGCAACTGCAGATGCGGCCAACGAAACTGCAGATCTAATGAAGTTTGAGAGGTGCAAAGCTTCAGAAGAAGAAGAGGAAGAAGAATGCATCTTGGGTGTTTGGAAAGAAAACGCGTTTGTTTTTTTCTGCCCTTGACTTGTAGAACGCCACCTTTTCTTCATTTCCGGGCAGTACTGGAGCAAGCCTGGCTCCGGTCTGCAAGTACTAAACAGGTGCAACGAATTAAATGCAGCTGACTCTTTGACGCAAAAACCACGTTTGCTCCCGTGTTGGCCGGTTATCTACTTTTAGACCCACCCTGTGGATATCAATAAAGCATATCCCCCCCCCCCTTCTTCTTTTTTACAAAGAACAATAAGTATTCGATCAATAAGTATTACACCAGCTGGTTATAAATCCATTTTTTGAAAAATTTCTTTGTCAATTATGAATATTATGCTGGTTTTCAATTTTAAAAATATGCACAAAGGGTATGCATATCAAATTTCTAATACTTTAAAAAAATGGTATTGTTGCTTTTAAAAAAAAACTTATACAGTGAAAATTGTCAGATTGAACACTCGTTCTCAATGGACCCTTCCTTACATTGAACATTTCGTGACGCACGATGATTTTGGCCATATTAATACACCTTCTCATAATGAACCCCCCATAACTTTGAACATTGAAGACAAATTCTGGAACGCTCCACTGAAATAGTCCTCATCACATTGAACACCTACGTGAGTCACTCTGTGAGTACAACGGTCATTTCACAATTCATTTTGATTTCCTCATACAATAGTTGTAACGCATTCAAGTGTTGCTCAAAGAGAAGAGAGACTCGAACCATGAATGGGAAGAGAAAGTACACCGAAAAAACATTAGCAAAGAAGGCCAAAGCATTACAAGATTTGGACAGTGGGATGTTTGTGAGAGCTTGCGCTACAAAGTACTCTATCTCCGTCGATACGATTGTCAACTGGAAAAAGAACAAGAGCGAGATTATAAGTTCTATTTTTGAATTCACAAGTCTTTCTTAGAAAAGACCTGTGTGAATCAGCGACAACGACAAGGTCATAGATGAAAGAATTTACAAATAGTTCGCCAACATTCGTTGTCGAAACATTCCCATTTCTGGCCCAATTTTGCAAACCAAAGCTCTACAAGTGGCGACCAACATTGGTTTGAACGATTTCAAGGTATTGAATGGTTGGTTGGAGGCGTTTCACAAGCGCCACTATATACAATTTCATTTGTTTTCTAAAAAAAGCGCTAGAATGGACGAAAATGTCGTCAACCACTAGAAACAAAACTTGCCCAACATTATTCAAGGCTATGACACAAGGGATATCTAGAACGTGGACGAAACTAGACTTCTCTGGAAAGGTGTGCCAAACTACAGCTTGGTACTGTAAGGAGAAAAGTGCAAAGCAGGCAAGCTAGCCAAGGAGAGATTTACCATTGCTCTTTTTTGTTCAGCAATTGGTGAGAAGTTTAAGCCACTGGTGACTGGTAAGCCACAAATGCCACGAGCTTTCAACAAACAGTTGTTTCGTCGAGTCATCTGGAAGGCAAATTCCAAAGCATGGATGATAGGAACGATATTTCTAGAATATCTTCAAAAATTCAATGCCAAAATGCAGATCGAAAATTGGAAGGCCCTTATTCTTCTTGACAACGCTCCTTGTCATCCAAAAATGGAACTTTCCAACATCAAGTTTGTTTTCCTTCCACCAAACACGACAGCAAGGACCTAGCCTTTGGACTCTGGAATCATATGAAACTTTAAGGTTAAATATCGCAAGATGCTTCTTGAATTTCTTTTATCCCATGAAAATGTGACTGCTTTAGCTGATGCTATAAAAAAGGTAAATGTTGGTGACGCCGTTGATTAGGTATTTCAAAGCTGGGACCAAGTCGCTACTTCAACCATTAAAAACTGCTTCCGAAAGGCAGGTCTAAATGAAGATGCAGTAAAACCAAAACAAGATGACCGACCGGTTCAAGATCAAGAAGAGATGTTCCATCTTGCTAGAGTAATAGGAATAGAAGTGGAGGAAGAAACTGTAATTGAGGAAATTCTAGCTTTTGATACTTTGGATGATGGTTGGGAAGAAGCAATCTTGTCTGCGCCACAGGTGGAACTTGAGATTGAAGAGGAAGAACCCGAAATTTTGCTACCCAAGCCAACAATCACGGAAGCGTTAAAAGCACTTCAAATTCTTTTAGATTTTACAGCAGTTAAGCAATTGGATGAAGTCATTCCACTATTGTCACAAATGCGCAAGCATCTCGTAAAACATTGAATGCAAACGTCCAAGACTATGATAATCGATCGGTCCTTTCACAAAACCCAATAAAACACCAATTTTTACTGTCAAATGAACACCTTCTTACTTTGAACACTTTGAACTGAACATAGGGGTGTTCAATCCAGGCAGGTTTCACTGTAAGAATACAACTTAGCCTCCTAGAACAAAATCAACATGGACAAAATCCAAAACAAAATAACTAGTAGGGAAATTGAACTTGGTTTTATGAAAAACTTTGTTCAATTGTTACACAAGTTCTTTCCCCAATAGCACAACACACAAACTCACCCTTGTTTCATTAAATTAATCATCATCAACTTGTAATTTTTCAAAAAAACTATGTTCTTTAATCAAGTTATAATTCTTTTTCACCAAAAACTTTTTCATTTTCAAGTATTATTTCAAGTTTGAATTTGGCTTACAATTGGCATGAAGGTCATTAGGCCAATTCTTCACTAAAATAATAATTTAATCCATGTTTTCCACTTGCAAGCAAAAGCACCTTATGTTTATCAACACCCCAACAAGACTAAACATTCTTTCAGTTTTTATTTGTGAACATGAGATTTCAAGAATTTGTTTTGCACAAAAAATCACATTTGAAAACTAGCTTTCATGGATTCACCACCAAGTTAATGGATTGGCACATGCAAATGAAGGATAGAAAGCCTCTTAAAACAATTGTCCAATGATTAGTGTTTAAGAAGATTTTTCAATTGAAACCCCCACAACAACTATATTTTCTTCAAGATCTAATAGTTCTTCTAATCCTATAACATCAATTCTTGTTGTAATAGATTCATTGGCAACAAGGTCTAGTTGATCAAAACACAATAGTAAACAAGGAATGACAACCTTCACATCATAGTCAAATGCCAACTAGATTATGTTCCCATGTCCCACCAAGTTTTCCACAATTTGCGAATCCTTGAAATGTGAATCCAACATGATGACCATCATGTTGTGAGCATGTCATGCATCAAAATACCTCAAAAATTCCAAAAAAAGGTTTGATCACCTTTATAACCTCCAATTGCATATTTCTATGTAAAAGGAAAATTTCAACCTCAAAAAGGCTTAGAGATTTTAAACTTGTTAAACATCATCATTTTAATTATGTTGGTATTATCAAAGTATTTCATCAAATGCTTCACTTTATTCATTATAACATGAATAAAAAAAAGTTTAAGATGGTTTTTAATTGATGTTTTTTGGAAACATGCCATACCAAATTGGCCATCACATTGATTTGTTAATGTACAATGATAAACTTGATCAACATGTAACATGACAACAATTCCCCTTTAGCTTTAAATTTAATTTCATACTCTAAAGCAAAAAATGCCTCTCCTTCATCTGATCTTCCATAGTTCTTGTACCATACAAAAAATTAGCATCAAATTATTTTTTTATTAAATAATTTAATATAATATAACTGAAATGAAAAATTATCTTTTCACAACCATAAGATGAAGCAAATGCCATCATTGTCTTCATCTTGATGGACCTTGATTTCATAGTTTTGTGTCAATGCAAATGTTCTGAAAGGAAATCCTTCCACAATCCAACCTTCATTGTCCTTGATATTTAGTCTTGCCTTTCTACATTCAAGACCCGCCATCATTTTTGGAAATGATGATTTCAAATAAATAATGAATGTGTAGGCAAAATCGTGAGCCTTTCCTATGACTTCAACATCATGATGAACATACTTACATATCATTGATGTAAATAAGTCATTTTAAATTATTATTTAAAACACATTAATAGTTCATTTGCCAAAACCTAAACATCGAAGACTAATTTCCGTACCTTCCATAAACACCATATTTATATAAATTCTTCTTCCAACCAAAAATGCAATTTTTTTAGCTTCCCATTGTGAGCCCATGCTTGCATTCATTTGCATTTTGCTCCAACCAATTTTCCTCACCACATAAATCTTCAAGACAATCATGAGGGATTACATCATGTAACAACACCCCCACTACTATTAACATATTCCTTTGCCTATTGAAATGGTTGATTTTCCAAACTCTAAAAGAGCAATACATGATATTGTAAATCATATTGTTTGGTCCAATAATCTTTTGGCTTTTTTTCCTTCAAAAACCCCCATATGATTAACACTTGATGGTAAGTAACCTACCCTTGCAACAAAACAATATATTGGAAAAGTAAGGTCATTGTACACATGAAATCCATCTTATGATTGTTCAAAGCCAATTAAAAAAACAAAAATTATTATTTTTGCACGTCACAAACATGGAAACAAAAACCTTACGTGGCTTTGGAACTACACTTTCCAATTGTGCAAATTGGAGTTTTTTGTAATGTCAAGAACCCCCAACATGGTCCATTATGCATAAGTCTTACAAGCTATGTAAGACATAATGGACCATGTTGGGGGTTCTTGACATAATGGAACATATGTCTTACATAGCTTAATTATAAACTATGTAATGACCATTATCGCCCCATTTTAAAGTCAAAACACATTTAAAAATAAAAACCTCTTTAATAGGCAAAGTCAAAAAAACTAATCAATAAAACTAATTATATATGTAAAAAATGGTATTTTAATTAAAAGATTGATTAGAATCATACCAATAAATAATCATTGAAAGAATTGTGTCTTTTTTTGAAGCTTAACAAAACACTAATGTGATTTGTTGATTTTGTGATATTATATATGCTTCAAATTGAATAACATTTTTTTCTCACAAAAAATGTAGTAATTTACTCATTGCGACTATCATTTTGGTATTCATAAACCCCAATGATTACCAAATTGTAAATCACCAACAATTGAAGTGCAAGAAAATTGTGAAAAAAATAACATGAAAAAATACATTACAAAATGCAACATTCAATATACGATTCCATGTGTTTTGAAGATTTAAAAAGTGTATCTTAAAATAATTAGCAAAATATAGTAATTTAAATAAACCTTGATGCATGATACAACATAAGTAGACACCAATTTACTAATGCGATGGTTTTGTTTCAATGTTTTTAAAATACTATCCATCAAAGGTCCTATATGTTTCTTTGCCTTTTCATGGCCCAAGCTAAAACAAGTACATGCCTCTTTGAACTTGATTTGATGTGTGCACTTGCTCCATTTAACTACATTGTGATGATTATTCATTGTAAACATAATTATTCAAATTGTGACCTAGTCCATGCACAACTTCCCCCATCTACATTTACAAAAATAAATGCCATGATTAGTGATCAAATTTCATTTGAGAAATCTTACAAAGTTGTGAATGCGTAAACATTTGAAAAACATGATAAATAACAAAAAATGAATTGAAACAAAGGACTTCTATCTTGTTTAGTGCTAGTTTAAAAGCTTTTGTCACAAGGCATGGTGATTTGACAATGCCAATCTTTATGTGGTTGTGTTACTCTGAACATATCTGTTTTTAAATTTACATCCATGGACATATTGACAATGGAATATTTTTCTAGCTAGGCATGTAATTTGTGATATAAATCACTCGCAAGTGTGAAGGTTTGTATCCCTTTAATCAACCCTACAAACCTTCACAAGTGAGTGATTTATATCACAAACTATATGCTTGGTTGAAAAAAGACCCAAAGTTGCAATGTTTTATAACTTAACCTTAATTTTTTAAAAATTTGATTTTCGATGTTTTATATTTTTACCTCCCTAGTCAACTAGGTCAATAAAACCAACCTTCACCATATTCCCATACTCAACTCTAGATCAGAACAAAACAACAAGCAACATAAATGTTCATGTTCTACTTTTTTGAAGTGTCCAAAACACAAATTTCCATTCATATTTTAGTTACTGATTATTTTTATAGGACAAGCTAGGACAAGTATATGATAGAACCACTAACCAAAAACATGTTAGGCATATGGTCTTCTATTATATTGTTGAAAGTAATCAGACCTTGATCCATAGTTAAGGTGATAGGCAATAAAAGTTATGATGAACATGCCTTTTGTACATGCAAAAACATGTAACATACCTTTGGCAACATCGTAACCAATATCCTAATTAATTACATCTAAAAAAATCCCAAATGTTTCCAATTTTGTTAGAAAAATGACTCACAATTTGTTGGCTAGTTGCCCATGTTGTAGATTCATGATCATTGCTAACTATTTTCATTGCAAATGGGCTTTGCTGACCTTGAATGCTCGTTATCCACTACTTATGCCAAAGGCCTCCCAATTTGTGTAATTTGGAGCAAAGGGGTGGTGATTTCAAATATGTTAAAATCTACAGATGACAATCAAGTTTGCAACCATGAAAATCTTGAAAGTAGACATGATTTATGAAAAGGGAAGGAAACATAATAATGAATCATGCATTCAAAAGAGAAGGGAAGAAAAAAATTGGTTTTGTTATAACAAAAAAGAATCATCATCAAGAACTTTAAGGAATTTTGATGCGTGGATAGTTTAATATTTAATAGCAGATTTAGGAAAGAGTACATGTGATTGAAAGAAATTTTATTTTGTTTTTTGCAATGATCAACTTTTTCAAAATGGGTAGGAATGCAACTTCAAGGATGGTGGTAGCCATTAAGACAACAAAATCATGTGATATTTATGGGGTGCACAAAGTTAAATGGTATTCTACAATTGATCTTGTCACAACGTGCTTGCTCACATCAAATGTTGTTATTGTTATTATTACTATTAAGTTTGGCAACTTCCTCCAACCTTCTCATAGAATCTATTTACCCCACAACCAAGCAATATAAAGAATGATAAACAAAACAAGACCAATAACAACAAGTTGAGATCAAGAAAAAGACCTAAGAACAATAATAATAATAGTTCTTTCCTAACATCTAAACACCCATGTATTTATTGGTTAGTTTGGGAATGTGAACCTTACATGGTGCATTTTGTCCATCCTTTTGTTCATTTAAATTGCATGTTAGAAGTCTTGAATATCATTAAATTTAAGTGTTAGGAAAGAGCTATTATAGTTGTAATGTTTGTTAAATGTTGCGACATTATTTTTTGTATCTCCCGCCTTTTCAAACCCACCTCCATTAGTTTTTGTCAATTCTTTTGTTGGTATTTCCATGGTGTTAAGTATACTTGATGGATGTCAATAATTTACATGTTTAAGAAAAAAAAGACATTTGTTAAAAAGAGGTCATCACAAAAAAACCATGCAAGTTATACACAATTTTAAGCAAAATCTATGACATTTTTTTTTCAAAAAAATAATAACATACCTAAAATATTTATGAAAGTAATAGTCCCATTTATTATTACCAATTTGCTAGCAAGGAGTGGACCAAAGAATTTAGTTGCACCAAGATGCTTTAACAAACTTCTTTTTATTAATCAAGTATTTGTACCTCTTATTGAACAGCTTCAAGTCCTACTTTCACTACCTTGACCTCATTATAAGCCTTATGATATGTATACTTTACAAATTTGAACATGTTCACATGCACATTATATCTAACCTTGTCAACAATACATTGAAACCTCATTGTAATTTTGTTTAATTATTTTTAAATATATAAGTTCACACTACATGCTTGATGACACAATAAAAGGGGATAAGGTGAGAAGAAATTAAAAAATGATGGCTACATCCAAAGTAAGTTTGGATTTCATTGTGATTATTGTTTTTTATGTTGTTAGAGAACCTATTGCTTTGGAGAATCAAATGTATGTGTTTTTGTTGAGGTTGTGCAAATGTAGAAAAAAAATGGTATATGGAGGAATTTACAATCATAGATTAGAAAATAAGCAACTACTAGTTTCTTTGGCACAATATGCAAAAGGTAGATGCAACGTTTAATCACATTAAAGAAGGCAAATATTCCCTCCCTCAAACCTCCCATCCCAAAAACTCCTACCCCCACACCACATGTTGAAATACATCATGCACCTTTAGTACAACCTTAAACTTTTACAACTTGGTCATGGCCAGCACCTCATCCATGGATGCAAGTTGTGTGGGCTATGCAACATCCACCATGGGTGTTTGGATAATGAGGTATAAGCACCACTATACCTAAGTAACCATGGGTAGGACATCAAATAGGTCCAACACCTTTTAAAAGGCCTTGAATGCAAGAGCATTGGCTAATTAATCTCCCAAAGGTGACATAAGCAATACAAGTGTGCTTCTTATATTCAATTTGACCAAGTTGGAGAGTTTAGTGAAAGTAAAACAAAGAGATCACAAGAAATTAGAAGATGTTACATGTGATGTTTGTAAAACGGTTAAGCAAAAACCAAATCAAGTTAAGTTGAAGGTGGGGG
>Ga0209611_10005566_pt1 | contig 21050 bp, 9 predicted proteins | sample S1TSphgellanicum_3_FD_187693 | JGI IMG/M metagenome (GOLD analysis project Ga0209611, IMG submission 187693) | Host-associated microbial communities from peat moss isolated from Minnesota, USA - S1T2_Fc - Sphagnum magellanicum MG (SPAdes) (version 2) | ecosystem: Host-associated > Plants > Peat...
CCCCCCCTCCCCCTCCCCCAACCCACCCACTTGAAAATTTTGTACTTATGGAAAGAAAATTTTGTCATGTGCATGTTTTCTGCACAAGTGATGCTAAATTTGGCAAACTTAATACAATAAGTCCACATTCTGTGTAATGGGTCACTGGTGATCATGGTCAGATTCCTCAGTTATGGGTATTATGGGAGAAATGTCAAAGGCATGGTTAGAACTTGGACTGAAAGAGTGTGGGAGAAGAAAGAAAGACATTGAAACTTTATTTATTAGTTTCTCCATACCAGGGGCAAGGCAAATGAATCAAGTTCCCCACCTGATGATAATGAGTTCCAAAAATGCATTACCTATCTGGATTTTGAATGTGGGAATCTGCAAAATGTTTCACTTCAACACCCAAGTCTTCAACATTTTGAATCAAGTTGTCCTTAAAATGATCCTTTCTTTGGTTCCCTCTTTCACTCTGAATTTTTTTCCATGCTACAAAATGTGAGTGCAGTTTACTGGTCATTGTTCACTAGATCAATGAATTCAATACTTTCCAATTAGTCCATGTTTACTAAGACAATAAATTCACTCAAAATCTGTGAAATCACTTGGTGCATAGGGACACCTCTTGTTGTAGACGTTGGTTATCTGCACCCAATTTTTTTTTTAAAACAATAAAAATTTCATATTCAAGGCAAAGAAGAGTGGTTTTCTCATATGGGAGGCTGAAAAGCAAGAATTTTTTTCATGAAGAGGTATTTGTTGCACAATATTTATAATAATGATAACAGAAATGAGAAAAAAAAGAAGCAAAAATCAAATTCAAACTTGTTATAACATCAACCGAAGGGAAAAAGAAACTTCTAACCATGTTTATTACCAATGTACTTTTTTTTTCATTATCAAGTTGATCTCACCTTGAACTCACCCCCTTAATGGGAAAAGGGTTGCTCTTCACCCAAAATCCTCTTCCTTTTGCCAATAATTTTAACATCTCTTCAAAAAATTCTCACAAAAAATCACAATCCATGAAAAGTCCACCAATTTTACATTTGGTGTTTTTTTTTTGTCAAGTTCTTCACCCATGCCTGTTTGCTTTTTTGTTCTCAAATCCATGACTTTTGGATGTTCTTGAACATCTAAACTTTGAAGTAATCCATCAAGTTTTGTTTGAGACCAAAATTGAACAAATTGTATTAAATACATGGACTAAAGAATGCATTAGATAATGAAGAAGATTAAGCAAAAATAATAAATTACTTATATTATCCTCAACTATACCCACAACATCTAGGCTAGTTTGGCATAAGGTGCCTAATAAGTATTTTCTTATCGTTCATGTTTGGAAATAGAAATAATAATATTTTATAATTTGGCATTATGCTAAATATTGAAGCTAGTGTGCTTGAGAGCTTCTTTTATATTTTTAACATGGAAGACATGTATTTTTCAGTTTTTTTCGACAATACCCAAAAATAATTAGTTAGTGCCTAGCTAGGCAAGTTACTTAGATATTTGTGCTTTGTCTAAATAATCAAACCTTTTTAAGGTCACAACATGCATGGAAGGAGCTTAGAAATGAAATGCAATCCAATGGTAGTCATTAGAACATGCATTCATACCTTAAGCAAAAGGTTTTTTCTTGCAAGTTTTAAAATCAAAATGCACAAAAAATGGGTTTTAATCATTGGATTTCAAAAAAATTAATGCTAAAAATATCTAATCTTTATATTAGGTTCTAATATAGAGGAAACAATGTAAAAGGGTGTTTTAAATATTTTTACTTTCATATCTTAACTTTAGCCAAATTTGGCTAGACTTTCTTATGAAGAATGCCACTTTGCTTCAATGTTTTTTCCCCCTAAATATGTGATTTTGACAATTTGGCAAATTGCTTGTTGGAAAAACTCATTTTTCACTTTTTCAAATGATTTCACAAGTTTTCCTCCTAGAGAAATCACAAAAATAATGAAACTTAGCTACCCAAAAAAATCATTGTTTTGGCAACATCACAAATTTTCAAATGATTGTTAATGAGAATTGGTATAGGTGGGGCAATTATGAAGTCCAATCAATTTGGTCTTCTGGTTGACAAATCCCACGGATTAAAAAGGTTTTCGTGCATGGAATTGTTAAGGAAGAAATATTGGATGTTCAAAAGTTGCAATTGTTACAATCAATAACTATTTTGTATTTTCATGTTGAGAATGTTCCACCCACCATGTAGTTACCTTCAACAATTTCTTAAATAATCTTTATATATTCATGGTTACATTTCAATGACTAATTTGTTGTATGCACATAAATTCACAAATATTTTATGATTGTTGTTATTTTATGAGTAGCATTAGATAAATGTGTTTGGTTGGGGTTGTTTTATTTTAATCAATTTGAAATATCATGACATGAGCCAAAGGTATTGAATAACACATTGTTTGATCATCTTGATTCGGTGTGTGAAATTGTGCTTACTCCAACCAACAAGAGAAGAGATGGAAAGCTTGTAATTGTTTGGGAGTTTGGACATATTTTATAGTTTTAAAATGTTCATGATGGTAGTGTCATGATTAAATTCTTGAATAGAAATTTATCGTGGGTAATTTAAAGCAAATGGAGCTTAAGATGTTGTTTTTTCTAGTTTAAAAAAACCAACTTTGATTCAAGCATTGCCTTTAAGGCATAGTCAAATAATATGGTGTTGCTTTTGGCCTCATCATTTGGACTAATTTACATTATCATAAATTTTTAACTAGGTAGATTGGAGGTGCTATAAATGAAGGTGATGTCTTATTTTTAAAAAGGCCATGCTTGAAGCAACATTTCTTCTTTTTACAAACTAGGGTAAAATTTCACCCTTGGTTTGAGAGTTGCAATGAGGCAAAAAAAAACAAAGCCTCATTCTCTTTCATTGCATATGGTATTGAATGAAGTGGTAAGTTGCCAAACCACATCCAAAACATCCATCTTCATCACCATGATGAAATTGGTTATAATGAATGAAAGTCTCATCCCATCTCCCTATTGCTTTTCAAGTCTAGGGTCCACACCACCAATAACTCCAAAAAATCTTCTTGGCACCAATTGGCATTCATGTGATTACTTCCCTTATTCATTATTAATCCACCTAATGTTTTTTTTTTCCAAAATGCAATTTGATGGTGTAATATAAATGGCCAAAATCTAATTCCTTGCTACTAGTTTTTACGAATAAAGTTGTAGCATTTGCAAGTTCATCATCTTAATTGAAGTTTTTCAAAGCTAAGATGACTACTATTCCCAAGTCCTGTTGATTCAAGCTTTGTTTGTTGAATTTTTGACAAGATTTGTGTTCATAAAGGTTTAAATATGGAATAAATATTATAAAATTCATGGGCCATGGTTTTTTAATAGTAGTTGTGTGACTTTATTTTTCATATGTTCATATTATCTAGACATGAATGTTGTGTGACTAAAACACATATGAAACACATATAAATAGGATGAGGGATTTTATGAAGATTTATGAATGAAAATCTTGCATTCTACATGTACGCGCTTCATACATGTTTTAGGCACATAAAACCTATGTTTAAACAATACAAACCTATGAAAAAACAAAATTTGCATGATTATTATTGCTAAAGCATGGCCCAAGGAGTTTTTGATGAATTGTAATTTCATCATGTTTTTTACAATCTTTCAATATTTAAATTCATCCAAGAACCCAAAGCTCATCATGCATTCTTGCCTTGTGTTTGATTAATAGATGTTTCCAAGGTCATTTAGTTCTTTTAGTGGGAATAAATCATCTTCCAATGGAACATGGCCGCTTATTAATTTTGTAAGTTGTCCACTTGACAATGTGAATGCAATAGATGATATGAATACATTTAAGCTTCAAACACTTCATGAACTTTCCAAGTTTGATGTCCTTGAAATCCTTCTTGATTGGATAGACTGTGAGGAGATCATAAAGTTTGACTCACAATTTGACCCAACTTTGTAAAGGCATTAAAATGACTTGGGTGGAAAGGAGCCCAAAAAGTCTTATGGTGCCACTAAAAAGTTATGAACTAAGTGGGCTATTTTATCCACACTATGATGTGGAAGGGACCTACTTTTTTTATTAAGAATAAGGACAAGACTATTAATTGTAAATGGAATATTTTAAGTAAACGTCAAGGTTGTCAGATTGTTGTGTGTGATATGCCAAGGTTTGGGGTGAAAAAATGTGAGGAGTATGTTGCAAAAGACTATGCACACTTGAAAAATGTGTGGTTGTATGCTTAGAGGGGTCTTAATTATGTTATAGTCCAAGTAACCACACTAGTAGGTGAGTGAAATAGGAAATTGTTCAAATGAAGACATTTCATATTCTTGCTCATTGGGCATTGCCCAATGCTAGATTATGAAACCATGCATTTGTTGTTTGTTAGTTTAAGGGTTTCAAATAATCAAGCCATGCACTAGTTTGATTTGTTGGTTGGATCCTTGTTGAAAATATGTTCATCCAAATCTAAAATGTTATTGTTAAGGCTCTACAATTTGCTTAGTTCATAGGGCCTTGTTTTTATGACATAATTATAACCATTGACAATGATGGATCTTGGGTTTGTGTCCATGTTATGTGGTTGAATTTTAAACCAAGGTACCTATTTTGATAACTGTGTGTTAAATTAGTTATAAATGAATCAAGCTCTAATAATCTCATTAAAGTGAATATGAATGCATTTTTTAAGAGTGGGAGGATAGTTGAAGAGGATTTATCCAAGATGCTTATGTGCTTTGGTGTAGTTGGGGTTTATGTTGAACTTGTGAAATGGTGGAGGTGGAATATCAAATTCACAAATATTATTGTATTTTAATTGTTTGTGGAGTGGTAAACATGGAACTTGGATACATTTGTGGACTAATTTGCATGAGTTCATTTATCAAGGTCAAGGTGGAAGGTGAAAGCAAAGACTCACAATTGCTTTGAATTGTTTATGGAACAATCACATTCACAAAACTTGAATGCTTATTGTGAATTTTGCTTTAGTTGTTTATGATTTGGCAAATGTGGAAAATTGAATGCAAAATAGGATTCTTATTTGAATCATTTGATCCATGCCAAAGGTAAGACCTTGGATACATATGTTGAATTTTTTTATAAGTTCTTGAATGATGGCAAAGGTGGAAAATGAAATGTAAAGGCCCAAGGTTGGGTAACAACAAAAGAAAAACTTGAAGGTTTTTTGTGTTTTTTTAAAAATTGTTTGTGATTTGGCAAATGTGGAAAGTTGAATACAACATGGGATTTTCCGTGAATTGTTTGCTCCATGGCATAAGTGGGAACTATGATGAATTTTTTTATTTTTAAAAGTTATTTGCTCAATGGAAAAGGTGGAAATTAAGTGCCTTTTTTATTAAATCATTTGCTTGATGGTAGATGCATAATCTTGAATTCTTTTCTAACCTTTTTTTGAGGTGTTTGCTTTGTGGCAAATGTTGAATTTTGAATGTAGAGGTTTCATTTGCTTTGAGTTGGTTGTGGAATAGTAAAGGCGGATTTGTTGATTTTTTTTAGTTGTTTGCTCAATGGCAAAGGTACAAACTTCTATTTTATTTTATTTTTCTTTATTTTCTACTTAATCATAGATGTAGAAACTTGAATGCACTTGTTGACTTATTTTCAAGGTTCTTTCTATCATGGCAAAAGGGGAACTTGCATGTAGATTATCAACTTGCTTTGAGTTGTTTTTGGAATAGAAGAGGCAAAAACTTGAATAAATATCTTAATTTGCTTTTAAACTAAGGTTTACCATAGATGTAAAAATTGGAATGCATTTGCTAACATTTTTTCAAAGTTTTTTCTACTAGTGGCAAAGTCAAAAAGATTTTGGGTTGGATTGTTTGTGAAATGGAAGAATTAGAAAAATTGAATGTGTTTACAAATTGTGGTTTGAATTGTTTTTGAAATGGCAAAAAGTTCAATTGTTGAATTTGACCCTTTTTTTTTTTGAAATGGAAAAGAGAAAAAAAAATGTATTTTATCTATAGAAACTTATGGTGTTATTTGCATGTCTAATTTGACTTTTTGGTTTTGTGTGATGTATCATTCCTATAATGTAACAAGCCAACTTGGGCCTTGTTTGTGACATACACTTGATGATGGAGCTTGCATGTGTGTTGTCATTAATGGAGACCATGCAATCCCCCCTAAAATTTGTTCAAAAGAGATTTTTTCATTTGAAGGTTTGCCAAGGTCATTTATATACACATTGTATTATAACACCACCTTTTCCTTCCAAAGTGATAAGTTGTGGTCTTTTCATGGGCTATTATTACATGGGGACCATCAACAAATTCATATGAAATGGATGATCAATTATAACAAAATTCCATCCAACATCTTTTGTTGTTTTAAATGGTGACAAGACATGGAATGATTGGAATGAATTTTACCTCGAAACAAGTGGCCCATGTTATCTATCACATGCATAACATTTGTATTCATAATGGCATTGGCGAAAGTTGAGTGCAAGTTATGAGTTCCTAACCCTCATCAAATTATGTCATTTGTGTTGTTTGTGAATAAAATATAATGTGCATTTGTTTATTATTGTGACACGTGTGTGGTGAACAACAAATGCAATAATCAATATCATAATGTCTAAATCATGATGTTGCTTTATGGCATATGGTAGAGTTCAATCTCCAATGTTATTTTTTATATGTAGCTATCATTGCTTGGATAATAGCAATCCCTTATGTTTTTTCTTTTTTGGTTCATAGTTGTTTAGGTTATCAATGAATGTCAAAGGTAGTGTGACATGTCCAATTTCTACATGCAAATGTAGATGGTGTTTTATGATAGTATGGTATTACCAAAATTGAATGGCTATTGTGGATTGATGTACTATTGGATGTTTATGGTGTATGGCAAACTTGGATACTTTTGTAAATTGAATAATGATGACATCAAGTGATGTAATTAAAACCAACAATAAAATTGAAGCATTTGCCTTTGAGTTCACCAATCAACTCAAACATGTAGTGATATCTAATGTCCATTTGCAAAGGTAGATGTTGACATTTGGGTTATGTCAAATTTCACTTTGTTTTGATTTTTTAACACTGGATGTTTGAGTTATTTGGTGATTGCTAGAGGCAATGTCCAATTTCTAGCTACAAATGAAAATGGTGATTTGTGACATGTGGCAAAATTTCATTTGTTATTTTATCAATGCAAAGTGTAATGCTTAAGTTGTTTGGTGTATGGTAGAGGCAATCTCAAGTTTTTATGCACAAATGGAAAGTGTGTAATGCACATATGGCTCCCATTGAATTTTTTTGAATGCATCATTGGATGCATATGTAATGTCTTGCATGGCAAAAGTTGTTGAAGGATTAATTATGGAGTTGGATCCTCAAGTTTTGGAATAGTCAATGATGGATGCCATGGGGATTATTCACCCCTAGTACTAAATGCATGCATATGCAAAAATGACCTTTCCTCAACATTTGGAGGTCCTAAAAGGCTTCTATTGCATAACACATCCATGTGGACAAGCTAAAAAGGGCATATGTACTCTTATGGTTCTTGTCATTCCTTTGGGGTGGGATTTAGATACTTAATAGGGTCTTTTTAAGTTGACAATGAAGTCCAATGTTGTTCAAGTCATGGCTAAAATAGTGGCACTTACATCTAACAAGGTTAATCTAATCATTATTAATCCTCTCATGCATATATGGCAAGTCATCAATGCATCACAATTGTTGAACTTTTTTCTGAAGAGCTTAAAGTTGGTTAAGAGTACCCGAGTTCATGTTGTTGACTTTGTTGAAGATAAACATTGTTTCTATTCAATAATGTACTATGTACACAATTGCTTGAACCTTCATTTGCAACTTGTTTACATTGTCATGTGCACACAAATCTTATTCACATATGACAACTTCGCATATCAACCTACCTACCTAGATGACTTGTGGTCCAATATTCTTGGGCGACAAAAAATGAAAGCAAATGTAAAGTGTATATTAACCTTGAAACACTAATAATAAACATTTGTGCAACTAAAACTTATGCACAACCTACAATATCATATTACACTTCTTTTCCTCTAATAGTTAATATAACAACTACATGTGTGCTTCTAACTTATGGATTTATCCTAATAAATTGATAATATTTAAACTATAATTGTGGTTTGGTTGAAATCAAATCTCTTTAAAACACACTTAATGAACATCTGGTTCTAGAATGGAATGCACTTAACAACCTAAATAACATTCATATAATAATCCCATTTTTTTGTAAAACCCCAATTATGTCATGTCTCCGATCATACATTTAACAACCCAAACAAACATTAAGTTTTTTATCTTGTTTTCTAATCCCTCTTCATAAAATGCATATTGCAATGTTGAGCCATTTTGTAATACCTCCTACAAGGATCTCACATTGAATTTTTAATTTTCTTTATGTGTGATTTGAAAACATCTCACTTTCCAATGAATTTGGCAACGTGAAATGCGTTCCAAAGTTGGTTACTCATTCAACCCTATTAAATGCAATTAAAACTTTATTTCCAAACTTTGACATCCCACAATTAAACAACTTCACCTTTCAACTACAAAGCCATTTTCCCCACCTTAGTTCAACATTCCTTTATTAATCTTCATCATCTCTCAACCATTATCACTCTGATTTAAAACTAAACATGGTCAAGATGTTAATTGTCATCAATGTGCAATGGAAAGTTCTTAGTGCAAAGCTATTGAAAACAAATGTGGAAGCTTCCACACTTGTGTAAACACATCACAACAAGCACATCTCCCTTGCTAGATTTGGCTTATCACACAATGTGATACAAATAAAAAATAATCTACAATCCACCATTCTTCAAAACCTTTACGTCATTCTCCCACATGAATACAAATGCCACCATTCCATTTTGTCTTATCCTCACAACATCCTTCATTTATTAGGATTTCATCTCTTCACAACACCAAAACAATGTCAACACAATAGTAACATCTTCGCCAATTCACATTGCCCTTATTCATCACACTTGCAATGCACACGACACACAATATGCTAATACAAGCTTATTTTAAACACACAACAACAAGAGCAATCTCACCTCCCATTTTTGAAAAATGGTAAAATTTTATGACGATCAAATGGTGTAGTTCACATTGCCAACAACTCCATGTCATGTTTTTTTACATCACACAAGTAGCACATGGTTGGGACAAATATGCTTTAACTATGAAGCTACTTTTGAACCCAGTAACTCCTTGGTTTGAGTAAGTTTTGGAAGTGACCAATTTTTGGAAGAATACCATCCTATAACTTATTAGCCCTCCATCAACTTAGCATTGTTTTCAAATTTTTAGGATATGAATAGTCTCCATGCTAGAAAACAATACCAATGAAACTTTTAAAGGTGGCTCATGTAGATGGAGCAAAATGAATTGTCTCCATGGCTCACTTATAAATGAAGGCCAATTGGATTGACATTGGGTTTCACCTTGGGAACCTATCCTCATCAAAATAAGGTCCTATAAGTAGGTTGGTACATACAACACAATAGGTGGTTACTAAATGCATGGAGGCATGTAGATGGTTTGTATGTAAATGATGACTAAGAGTTAGTGGGTTGTTAAATAAATAACTACACTATCATGATCACTCCAAAGTTCACTACAAAGAAATATAGGTCCAATTCACACAACATTTCACTCATTTATAATGAATTTCGTGAAAATTCATTCCAATAGATTCATAATCGAAATTGTAAACAAGTGATCAATTGAGTGAACTAGGACTCATGTTAATTGACCAAGTGAGGTACATAGATTGTACACATATAGATTGTTCACATGGGAATTTTGTAGGGTCTTCACAAATTTTAGTAAAAGTTTTTAAATTGATTTTTAATTTTTAAATGTAGATAATTCTGAGGAATATTATTAAATTAATTTTATCCTCAGTTTATAAAATTCAGTTGACATTTTCTTAATAGCACGATAAGTTTAAGTAAAATATATCACATTTCATTTGAATTCATTTGAAATTCCAACCTTTGACTAATTTTTTTGTTCTCAAAATTTCTCAAATGAAGCAAATAAAAACATGGTCTTGAAGATTTTATATATATACATTTTTCTTTTGAAAGTAATGAATTCATGGAAGAACTATTTTACAAATCAAATTTAACATTTTTTCACAAATTGTTTTTGCTTGAATTGACATGTACAATATTTTAGAGGTGCTTAAATGTGAAATTCAAGACCTTCATAAATGCTTTGGCTTTGTTAATGTTATTTTGGTAATATTAATTATTTAATAATTAAAACTTGTGATTAAACTACTATAAAATCTCACCTTTTAAACCATCTGTTGCAATTAGTAATGAAATAATACAATGAATAAAAAAGTGTCATTTTCATAATTAGAGGTCAAGCCGATTTCCATTTGAACCAAATATAACACAAACATGTTTAAATAAAACCCATTCTCATTGATCGCATGTAGCAAGATGTGCATCAGATGTAATGGGACATGCATTGCATGTGATGCAACAAGGTGCATGTGTTGATGTGGTCATGTGAAATATGATGCCAAATTGGAAGAATGGGTCTTGTCATTGTAGTAGGTACCCTAAGCCCTTGTGACATAGATGACAATTAAGGAGGAGCAAAATGGTGGGTGGGTTTTCAAATCATAATGGCTTTTGCTACATTTCTGTTTGTTTCATTCTAGCCAAGTGGGTGTTCAGTAGGTAGTTTGCTCTGCATTTTCTGCATTTTTCTTTGCAAATTTTCATAAATTGAAGTAAGAGTAGAAGACAGGGTCTGCCTGTGCCCTCTGGAGTTCCAAACAAAAGAAGACCCAAAACAAATTAAGTAGACAAGAAAGTCATTAGTCTGCTTAAAAGCTTCTGATCCTCCTTACTCCCTTTTCCTCAAAAGTCAGACTGACTCACTGACTCACTGACTACATACACATCAATGGGTCACAGAAAAAACCAGTTCAGTTTTGCTATCCATACATGCATTGGGCCCAACAAAATCCCCCGCTCATGCACCTGTTTAATGTCCTTAAATGAAGCCTGGCGGAAAGAGAGCTGGAGGGGAGAGCTGAGAGGAGGAGAGGAAGAAGTAATAAAGTAGTAGCATGAAGAAATGAAGTTCATCAGTGTCCAGGATTCCTGAACCATAAAAGTAAGTACATACTTACGCGCACTGGCAACATTAGAAATACACATCACAATACAAAAAAAATTGAGCTCAGTCAGTTCTCATGATCCTCCCTCTCTCTCTCTCTCTCTCTCGCTCTCTCTCTCTCTCTCTCTCATCATTTATGAACTGACTAGCCATGTTCATTGAAGGGGAGGTAGCTAAGAGCTGAGATTCCAAGCCCCATCTAGATTCATGAGTACAGAATCCTCAGCTTCCAAAAGCATTCATCACATCCAGGCCAGTCTTGGATCATCAGCCACTTTCTCAGTTGGAGACTTACTGGATCTGAATTTTATCATCAGCTTCCATGAACATTGATCGCATCCAGTTTGTGTTTCTTCCTTTGGGGATTCAATTTTTTATGATGTAGCCAAAGTTGCAATCATCCTTGGAAGAATTATGAGTCCAATTTGGCTCTAAAGCAGATTATGATTTTTTTTTAATCAAAAATTATCCTTCTACTATTTTGGCTATCTTCTTTTGAACCAAGTATAAAAATAGAGTGATTTTTCTTAATTCAAGCATATCCTAATCTCTCCATTTTTTTTTAGTTTTGTCAATTTTATTATGTAGCCAAATTTGTGATCATCCATGGGAAGGGAAGGGAAGGCTTTAGCCAAATTTGGCTATAAACGAGATATGAAAAATAAAACTAAATCCTTCTATATTTTTAATTGGCTACCTATTTCAACAAAGAAAAGAAAATCTAGCAATTTTCTTAATGATTTTACAAATTCTCAAAGATCAATTCATTTTACAGGTTTTAAAAACTTTAATTGCACTTTTGGGTGAAATTTCAACAATTGAAAACAAAAAGGGCTGATACAATACAATACACACAAACTCAATTTTCACTATTCAATTTCTACACACAATTCAAAGAGGGAAATTAAAATCCGAAAGAAACCAAGAATAGATCACAACACTCAAAGACAATTATTAAATCAAAGTCTGAATCTAGGAATTAAAAAATTCAATGATAAATAAAACTTGACCTTTTCACACTTCACCTTCATGGTCACATTTATAGAATCAAAACTACTAACATCATTGCTATAACATTGAGATCACTCTTGACCCACCCCATGAACTTGAGCAACTTATGGACTTCCAACTTTTGGACTTGTGATGTCTTAGCCATCATCATCCACACAAGGAAATTTTGATAGCAAATGAACTAGAAACATACACTTGATGATGAATGATAAATATATGATATCCATATCACTCTAAGTTGTTGTTTGTGAACAAGGGGGGGGGGGATGGGGGGTGAAATTTTGCATTGTGAAAAAAATTCTTTTTGGGATTTTTTTCCTTCTAAAAATTGTAAATCCAAAAAACATTGCACAATAGTGAAAAAAAATCGTCTAACTTTTGAAATCACAAAATTGAAAAAACAAATCCGAATCATTACAAAGAGATATGGGCACATTTCATTCAAAATTTCACTCACTTTGGAGCAAAATTCACGGAAATTCACTACAATGAATTTGTAATGAGAAATGTGAAAAATTGGTGAAAATTCACTTAAATGAATTTGAAATGGGAAATGTGACCATTCATGGAAATACACTACCACAAATTTCTAATGGGAAATGTGAGAATGCATGGAATTTTTACTACAATAAATTTGTAATGGGAAGATGTGAAGATTCATGGAATTATTCACTACAATGGGAAAATATGAAGATTCATGGAAATTCAATGCAAATGAATTTGTAATTTGAAACATGAAAATCCATGGAAATTCAAATGCAAATGAGTTTGTAATGAGAAATGTGAATAGTCATTGAAATTGAGTGGAATGAATTCGTTGCAATGAGAGAAGAGATGTGAAAAATATTCATTGAAATTCAATGCAAATGAAATTGGTAATGGGAAATGTGAAATTCATGAAAAACTCATTGCAATGATTTTTGTAATTGGAAATGTGAAAATTCATTGAAATTGAGTGGAATGAAATTGTAATGGGAAATGTGAACAACATGTTGGTGTAGGTGATCACATACTCTCTCTCTCTGAGAGAGAGAGACGTCAGATCTTCACCCCGCTCTCCAATTCAAGCAGATTCGAAGCAGCCGAACTAAATTGTAAGGTAGTAAATGGTGTGCTTACTTCAAGTGGTGATTTTCATGTGAGCTCAGAGATTTCTTCGCCGCCGGCGGCTGGTCTGTAGTAATCCATGAAATTAAATGTCTTAACAGAGGCATAAATATGCACACGGGTAGTGGATTTTGGTGCCAAATCCTGCCATGTTCCTTCCCCCTTGTAATTAAGCCTGTTTTTTTTTTCTTGGCAATTGGAGTCGTGTGTGTGTGTGTGATTATGCTCAACTAACAACCAACGCCTCTCTATTAACTTCTCTCTCTCTCTCTCGCTCGCTCACCTACTTTAACTCTTTGTGCCAGAATTTCGGGCTCCCTGCAACAAAAGTGCAAACCATGGATGATGATGATGGGTCTCTGACATTTTATTCTATTGTTATTTTCGGTTCTCGCTCAGGGGTTCTTCATTTAGCCTGGTATTAAACTGGCTGTTGCAAAGCTGGTGAAGGAATAATATAGACTAGTGTGGCCTCTGCCCTTGGCCCAAGTGTTACCACATCCTCAACTGATTTTTCCTTTCAAAATCTGGTTTTTTGAAATCTATTTGAATTTTCAGCGTCAGTAATCACTTTGAAATCAATTTCTCCCACATTCTGAATCCAAATCTTACCCAAAATAAATTCCATTAAATCCTGCTCATCAAGATCTTTCCAATAACACCAAAAGGCACATTCCAATACCTCCGAAATTTTCAGCTACGATTTAATTTAATTTAATTTTCAGTGAAGAAATCATTCAATATTCAAGAACTTTTGCACTGCAAGTCCGAACGCCATGAAACCAAAGCTGATGCACCCCTCCTCCTTGAGAGCTTTCCAAAGAGACCAAGAACACATCTGAAGCATCCCGGTTCAGTGGATCTCATTGGTACAAAACAAAACAAAACAAAACAAACAAACTACCTTGCTTCATGGATAGATTACCAAAACCAGGAAGAAAACAAAGTTGATCCGGTGAGGAGGAGGGGCGAGGGGTATTGAGGGGGAAGATGAAGGACCACACCCATTAACCCTAATTAACCCTAATACACATCAATCAATTTGAAATTATTATTTTTTCATGATCTACTATAATATTGTCTTATGAGGAGTGAAATTATTCAGATTTTACCTTGCAAAATAATTATGATAGTTTTCAATACTTGGACTTTTTTCATATATTTTAAATTGTTTCAATATTTTAAGGATTATTTCAATGGCGAAATTGACCCTAGGGTAAAGTATGTTAAATTAACTACATTTTAACCACGTATGGTTTTGTAACATGCAATGTATTTTGATTTTATTTGCAAGTTACAGAAAAGTTGTTATGTGGAACTATTACACAACTATGGTATAATAGGCATACCATTTTGAATTGTTTAGTCTTGCCATGTTTGTGTATTGCTACCATGACAAATGTAAATTTGCACATTCATTGCCATGTCATTCATGATGTTGTCACAAGCAACATTTTACAACTTGTTTTTAATTATATAATTATTTGTGAGCATGTAATTAATATGTAGTTAAATTTCAACTTGGAATTTGAATTTTGGGCAAAACATGACATGTGGTAATAAGTTAATAGATTTTTCCCTTTACATTAACAAACTTCTTACATTCATATTTGTTTTCAAAAATTTCAAGATGAATTAAAAATGAAAGGGATTTTTTTTTCAAACATTTTGAACACTTCTTGGACTTTTGGTGATGCAACTATCCCTTGTTACATAATTGAGATTACTTTTGCCATTTTGGCTTTCCATTTCAACTCAAGATAAGTTGCAAGTCTTATTGTTCATTTAGAAAACATGAAGGTTTGAAGGTCATGAATGTTCTTTTGTTCATTTGTATCAAAGAAAAATGGTGTCAAAAAATCCTTCATTTTGTTTAGAAGATTTGTAAGATGTTATTTATGTTAATGAAGGATTTGGAAAGGGTGAAAAAATAGACAATGATGTCCAAACATGTTGTGGCCTTTGTTTGTGTATTTGGGGTGAAAGGTGGAGTTGAAATAAAATTAATTTGTTTAAATATGTACGTTATTTTGTATATTTATGATAACTTTCATTGTTCTTGTGCAATAAAACCTTGTTAATAATGTTTGAGTACATCAAAATCAAAATTGTACATAGAATGCAAGGCTTTTTCAAAATTAAAATGGTGGTTGTGTTTGAAAAATATAATTGTAGAAGAAAAATGTATGTGATGTTATATAATTTGGCAAGTTATTAATAACTATCTCATTAAATGTGTTTTTGTTTGTTGTGTAATAAACCACTGCTATAAATTGTGTCATTTAAGCTATATTTTATGATTTTTAAAAATCAAATCAAGCCTTTGGACAAGTTGACTTTACAATTTTAAAAATGACCAATTGTTTACAATATGCAAATCATACATTTGTACAAATAGTTCAATCATTTAGACATGACTTAGTGTTTAGTTGTGTCCACCTTATCATGTATGTTTTCACTAACAAACTAAGCATATTGTCATGTTTGTTTTGATTAAAAACTAGCAAGTGTTAGTTGATGTGACTTGTTTATTTTGGTTTAAAAAATAACCAATACAATTCATTTACAGTTTTATAAAAAAAAATGAGTACAAAAAAAAACTATCCACCTTCAAAAATCATACAAAATTTCAACTTTGATTGATTATTATGATTAGTATAACTTACATCATTTTTATTGTTTCATTAAATAAAAGTGTACATTTGGATCAATATGACAATTAAAAGTTGTCTTTAAATGTCCTTAAACACAATTTAAGAACCATGTCCAATTGCATTACTTTATTCAAAGTGAATCAATTGAAGAAAAAATTATTTATTCAAATTGTTTCATATTCTAATTGCAAATAGAATAAAGTATGTTTTGAACATGATGGCATAAAGTTTTAGTATTATAAAATTTTAGATTTTGTGGAATTGATCTTAAAGTCTCAAAAACATTCATCAAAAAGGTTATTTCAATAAGGAAATATTATTATTATTATTATTATTATTATTAAATTACATTCCAAATGTTTGGAAGGAAGTTGGGGAGACATGGATATTTTAAAATCACATTATTTTATTTTTAAATAAATCTTTGGCACTCCAAATGAAAGACCATCATTCTAGAGGTGTTATTCTTGCATTCCTTATTGGTTCATACTTCAGCATGACATTCAAAATTTGTTCAATTATTTTTTAACAACTATTTTTACATCTATGGGTTGAAAGACTAAACAATTATATCCACCTTTCGTTGTTTAATAATTCAAAACATTCATTTTGCCTCAAAACACAATAACACATCATAGGACTATGTCATGGCTCCTATTGTGGTAGGTCAATTATGAATGCACCCAACAAATAAGTAGGAATAATTAAGATGCCTAGCCTAGTTAACCACATGCATATCTAGCCTATCTTAACATAATTGTTTAGCCTACCTATATTTTTGCCTAACTTACAAATAGTTCACCTACCTAGCCTAAACCCTTATGCATGTACTTATAGGTTGTAGATATGAGGAATTAAACCCTCACTCCTATAAAGACAAACCAAATCCTTAATCAATGCACCACATTTTCATAAAAATGTCAATTATTGTCAACATATTATTATGAACATGTTTATTTCACATTTTTTCACATTAAGTTTATGTAGGTGAATAGGAAAGAAGTAAATAAATGTTGTGGACAACAAATTATTAAGAAAGTTTTCAAAAATTTCCATTTTTTTTTGAAAAATATGTTTAGAATTTTTTTGAAGTTTCCAAAAATATTATTCAAAAAATATGTTTGAATTTTTTAAGATTTTTTTTAAATAAAAAAAATTCATGAAAAATAGGCTTAAAAGTTTGTAAAAGATGTAAAATCAATTGAAGTTTATATAATAAATTTTTAGAAGTTGGTGGAAGTTTCTAGAAATCATGGCTGACAAAAATTTCTAAAAAACATGATGGGTGAAAGCTTCTAAAAGATGTGATTAGCACAAGTTTTTAAAAGGTCATTTAATATAAACCTATAAAAAGCTTCGTTAACAAAACTTTTTAAAAGATTGATGATCTTCCACAAGGTTCCATTGGGATAGTATAAAAAAAAGTCAATAAGGCCCCACCCTTCAATTTCACCAATGCAAGTTGTGACCATTTTACTTTTAATTCATTTCATGCCTTATTCAAACAATAAAGTTATATAGTCATTATTCATTATTGAATTCCTTGTTTGTTAAATCTTTTAATTTTCTTCATGTTGATTTTTTGTTGTCCTTGACAATATATAAATTATAAATGGGTAGATGGTCAATATTTTGATACATTTACCTACTTTCATACCTACCCACTTAGCACTGCAATGATTTAAATCTAACAAATGTGACTGATTGCAAACCACATAACACTTACAATAACTTATATAAATCATTATATTGTATGCACTTACATTATGTAAACACCACACATGCCATGTGTAAATGGTAATGTTTGATGTGACTAATAAAAAAAACAAGTTAGTCACATCAAACATACATACTTTTGAGGGGGGTGGGAACAGTGGCCAAAATGAACAAAATTTACACCCTTTAGTCATTTTGGATAAATAATTCAATTGCATATGTTATTGTAGTCACAATGATAGGGCATAAAATACATGTTTTTGTAATAACGAACCAAATTAAAACATGCAAACAATGCCCCCAAAAAAATGAAGGTGAAGCAAAAAACCAAATATGATAATGTTATTTTCAATATTCCAATTATGTGATGCATTTTGTTTTGAAGTTTGTTATTGTGTGTGAGTGTAGGTTGTAATTTAGTTTTATCAAATCACAGTGTATTATGTATGTTGCATTTTAGTAACATTTATGCATTTTACAACAATCTATGTATGTTATTTGATAGAACAATGTTAGTGACATTACCATCGTAAAATTATTTTATTTATGTGGAAAGTATGAACATTTAGATTTCTTTTGGACTACAAGGTTATTTATATGTTATTGACATCATTTCACATTTGACATTGAATATTAGAATATGACATTTGAAAAGTAAAGAAAGTGGAATGAAGAAAGCATGACTTGTTCCATTCTAGCAAGATAGAAAAAGACATCTCACAACATGGAAATACAATCTAAGTGTTTAGATGAAAATATTTAATTGTTATGGTTCATCATTTTTGTGATGACCCTTTGTATGGGAAAAGGAAGTTTTTTGCCATAGGTAACTCGGGCAATATAAATTTACATCAAATTGTATTTCAATAGGAAGGAACATCTTTTTAAATGTTATTATGATGTATTTTCAAAACTTGAATGTCAATGCATACAATTTTAAATCAATTTGTTGTTGTTAATCAATAGTGATGCAATGCATTTCTACATTGTGTATCCCAATTTGAACAACTATAATGTGCATGCAAGGTCTATTGAACATGATGGTGAATAATGAATTGTCATGGCATCATAATACCTACAAAGTTATTAAATAACGTAATTACAATTTTACAAAAGTTATATTCCACAAACATTATATATCCATGGCCAATTCCATTATAATTACAAAATATTACCATTGCCAAATCCTTTCTTGTTGAAAAGTTCCAACTTATATTCCAAGTGAGTAATTTCATCGCAAAGTATTATTTTGTTAGTTGCATAATAGTCCATTTCCAATCACAAGTAGTTACATGTTTCTAATACGAAACATGGTAATATTCTCTCTATAGGATTTATTTGAAAAATATGTGTATGGGTTATATTATTGTCCTCAATCGATTACATGTCATGAATCTATGGAATAATATTGATGTGTGAAATTTTATCATCATACAACAATCAATAATGAATGGTAACATGTATATATTTGGACATGTGTTTGTTTGATTGTTTTGTTTGTCATATGTGATCATGTCATAACACTCCCAAATTGTGCCCCCCTTTCCTCATGTTATGCATTTAATACCTTTGGAAAACATTTGATGAAATAATTTGCATGTTTGTTGCTTTGCAATTTATAAACCAACATAACAAAAAATATTGAATTTATAGTGATTTGTTTTAGAAATAATATTTAAAATTATAATGATTTTTTCATAAAAACTATAAAGTTAAACCCAATTTGACCATAATAAGATTGGGATGAATGACATTACATGAGGTTTAAAAATACTTGGGCCAATGACATGGGGGCCATTGTTATTATTATGATCCTTATTATTTAATTGACATGGGAATAATATTAGGATTCATGACCTTACATGAGATTTTAAATACTTGGGCCAATGACACAAAAGCCATTTTTATTAATGTGTATTTATTGTGATCAATATAAATTAGTTGGTGGGTGCATTCCAAGTTTTTTTTTTTGTAATGAGCCTCTTTGATTGGCCTTCTGTAAAGGGATGAAAATGAATTTCTATAGTTACTCAAGTAGTAGTTAATAGTTCATGTTAAAAAAATATAATTTAAGGTCTGTCATCTAAAGACAAACCTACTATCTTGAACATAAACTATTTTAGTAGTGTAAAAAGAAGAAAGTACAAACAACAAACAAACATAATATGAAGGTTTGGGTAGTCATTACCCTCCAAGTTTCTACAATACCTTCAATGCATTAGAACGGGGTCCAATGGGTATGTAGGCCTTCCATGACTACTATCCAACCTTCCTAGTGCTTGTAGACCCTAGGGATGCTGCCTACCGTCTACAGTCCCCCAAAAAGCCTTCTTGTCATTGCCTTTACAAACTCCCTTGATTATTGCTTATTGTTTATATTAGTTTCATGTACCCTATAGACTTCAACTTCTAAGTACTTTTTCTTCCTACTATCATATATTAACTATTGCCTTCTTGTGGCAATAAGTAACTTCCTACCCCATAGACAAAGTCTTGCATACATTCTTACCAGTTTTTATAGAAGAAATGTAAAACTACAACACAAAATGTAACAATAGATTGTGCAAGTTTAAACTATGCTACCTTCTTCATTTTTCAATAGAATAAACTCACACAGAACACATGAAGGTTCTTCAACCATGTTCCATTGAAATAACACATAAGTACAAATATATTTCCAAACTACTCCATCTTTTGTAGTGTTGCACCACACATCTCTCCAAGAGAGAGCTTTCCATTCCAACTCCAAACTACAAACTTATTGAATGCTAAAATCCCCAAATCCTCCTATAATCCTCCTCCTCCACAAAATCACATAAGGCCCACATTGTCCCCATGAAAATAGGGTCTTTATCTTAATCCCTTCCTAAAAATCTCATAGGTGATTGGGTGGATTGCACCCAACCATTCATTAATATGAACTATTTAATCCCATTAGCTTCACCCCTTTGGTAAGGGATAGTAAGTTTACAACTAATGACTACTAGTTACTAAGATGCTTATGGCTCTAACTAGTTAAAAGATTTTTACCCCTTAACACCTATCACAAAAAAGATTTAAACTTTGTAGACTCCCAATATAAAAGTATTCACTTGAAACATATAAACATAAAATGACACACTTTCAACTCCTTAAAGGACTCAAATGTGAGCCCGAATAGAAAACAGCGGAAGAGGGAGGAGTCGGAGCACGCTCCCTAGCTCACAACACTTTGAGGGGTAGAGGGGCATGTTGGAGCTCCGGGATGGGATTAGGAAGAGTTGACAAGCTTCACTCATTCACACGGGCCTGCACACAACCCACACAAAGTGGTTAGTGCATAGTTGGAGCACCCTTGGTGCTAGGACGAGCCCCGGGCAACACGGACACACAAGACTCACCACG
>Ga0209611_10005568_pt1 | contig 21039 bp, 14 predicted proteins | sample S1TSphgellanicum_3_FD_187693 | JGI IMG/M metagenome (GOLD analysis project Ga0209611, IMG submission 187693) | Host-associated microbial communities from peat moss isolated from Minnesota, USA - S1T2_Fc - Sphagnum magellanicum MG (SPAdes) (version 2) | ecosystem: Host-associated > Plants > Peat...
CCCCCTTGTTCATACCCTTTTATCCAGCAAGTTTGGCTAGTTTCAAACAAAGATAAGGTCGCCCAACCTTATCTTAATCTAGCCAACTTGCTTCCCCCCCTTATCCTAATTAGGCCACCACCCCTCAAAGCATATTGGGATAATGTCATATGCATTAACCTAACCCTTTAGACTTAAGGTTAACCCCAAAACTTCTTTAGCCATCCTACCCTTCTTAATAAAAATTGGGTTAAGCTAATTTGGTCCCAATAAGGCCTTGGTTTGATAGACCTAGAAGAGGCCTTCTTAGCCCTACGTGTAAATGGGTACTAAACACATTCGAACTTGGGGAATCAAATTTTAAGACATTACTTATATTCAAATTGGGTAGGTACATGTTTTCTTGACACAAATGGTGGAATCTAGACTTGTTGGATTGGGCTTTAGTAAGAAGACAAATCTCTATACAAGTTTTATGGGGGCAAATTATGAAAGCATGGAAGTGTCTAGTTCATAAGCTCCAATTTGATCCTCCATTAAAAGTAAAATCCATCAAGAATTTCAATTTATGGTGGGGGTCTTTTTCAAAGGTTCTAAATTTGGAACTTTTATTTTTTGCATGCAAAATTTCCATAGCGAAAGACTAAGGTGTGTAAGAGACTTGTGGAATTTGGAGCATAGCAAGTTCCACACTTGGAAGGAAACTAGAGATAGGTATTTGTTTGAAGAAAGTGAGCACAACATATGGGAACGAATGTTAGACAACATTCAAAAAAATTAGATTAAGGAATTGCCAAAACCTTCCATGATGTTAGAATGCAGAGATTGATCGAGCATCTTTAAGAACCCAATGGATGACCCAATTGGTGTATTATATACAACCAATGATTTCTGACTTCTTACCAGCTATTGGTGGTGTTGGTAGAACTGTGGTGCTACCCAAAAGAATACATGCTTATGAGGTGGGGGTGCATTCAGGGTTGCTACAACCAAGCAACAAAAGTAAGGAGTTTTTAGGTACATTGAAGAGGGTAAGAATCTACACCAAACCAAGCTCAAGAGGAAGGGTGTTCAACTTGTTTTATGGAACCCTTGAAAACATTACCTTCAATCTTGGGCTATGGAGGTGAGGAGGGAAAAATGAGGTATTGATCCTTGAATCTATCACCCATAGATTTTGGGGGTGTCCAAGAGCTAGGAAAGCTTGGGAATTTGCTTTCACATGGTTGTACAAACTCAAGCAACCCTTAGAACCAAGTTGTGCCTAGAGACCTTTCAACCTTGTGCAGTCCCTCTTCAATAAGATACTACCTAGTAAGTTGAGGAGATTTAGTTCATTGTGGTCCATGCTCTAGGGCGTTGTCCTTTGGGCAATTTGGATAGAAAGAAATGATTTTGCTTTTAACAAGACTAGGTGGCATGATGTTAAGCTGACTAGAGTGATGTGGGATGACCTTATTGATTATGGAGTTGGGTGTCCCCTTAGTTTTGACTTGTTTTAGTCCTCTTTTTACAATGTATTCTTCCCATTTGTGATCCAATTTTTTTATTTTTAAGAATCTTATCTTTAAGTGTTATGAGTTTTAACTTGCCATTAGTGGCAAAGATATTTGGTCTCACATTTGAAGCAAAATTTTTAAAACTCTAAAATCTAGGAAATTTGACCATGTGGAGGACTATTGTGGCTTGGCAAGGTGGATTTGACAAAATGATAAAGTGGATGTGAACTTAGCCTTTTGGCAAAGCAGACTTGACAAAATGAGAACATCATCTTGAACAAAATATAACCAAAGTCAACTTGACAAAATAGCCAAGCAAACACAAGTATTCCATACTGAACCAATCAACAACAACACCTTCACTGCTTGCTACCCACTAGCAGGGTCAAAACTCAAAACATGACAAAAATTCTGTTCACCTAAATATTTTTTACTCTTAAAGATGAAGAAATAAGTACCATATAAATCTCCCATTAAAATTTTAAATTTAAAAAAAAAATTAAAAAAAAACCTTGTTATCACTTGTCACCCACAAATTGATTCCAAGTTCAAGCTATTAATTTATTCACAAATCCTGCGCAGATGGGAAGGAAGTCTCTCCAGAGTTGAGGAAAGGAGAGACACTTTTGTCTTGCACTCAAATTTCCCATACAAGAAAACATGATAGGTATATTTTGCCAGCCTTTCCAGGTCTGAAGGGGAGAGAGATAGAGAGAGAGAAAGTTAGGGAAGGTCTCCTAACTGAGTCAGTTGCAGCAGCAGCAGCAACAACAACTTGCCCAGGAGGAGGACAAGCATCAAGCCAACATGTCTTTTTGGCTGATGACAAAAGGGGGCATATAAAACACTGGCATAGGTATAGACTTGACCTTCTTCCTTTGTACTCAAGCCAAGAATTGGACCCTACTACTATTGGGGCCACAATGAACTAGCTCCCACCAGTGCACCATGAAGGATGAATGGTAAGTGGTCAAGAAACAGTTTTTTTCTGTTGGGTTTCAGTTTCCTAGCTAACCATGGTGGTTAGCTCAGTTGCTTTTTTTTCTTTTTTTTTCCTACCTACCTACTAACAATCAACAACAAGCAGGTTGTAATAGGTAGGTAGTAAAAACAACCCTTACCTAATAGTTACCTATTTTCCTACCTATCTACCTACCTATATAAAGGTGTATTCACACTTGATGGTAAGTCATCCACAACTCAATGTTAAGAACTTGTAACATTGAGTTATGGATGACTTACTCACCATCAAGTGTGAATCCACCTTAAGAGAACCTATTATTTCCTACAGAAGTGGGTTACCAAGGTGAAACCAAATATTTAACTCAGTTGAGGTTCATCCACAACTGAGTAATAACAGGCATCCAGTGGATGGATGGTGGTCTGGTGGGGGCTGGTTCACTGTGGCCCTACTACTACTATTGAACCTTAATAGAACAGGGGCAGTTTCAACTTTCAACACATGTGTGTCCAATAATTAATTAATTAATTAACTTTGAAGATTCCATGTTGACAAAATTGTACATAAGAAACACATTTGATACTTGTTCCCCCCCCCCCCAAGTGCCCACCCTTTTAAAAAACTTATTTGGTGATAAAGGTAAGGTATGAGTTGCCAATAAATCATCTCTAGAAAACTTATATTAATTAGGTGGTAATTTATGGGTTAAAGAAATCACACAAATCACCTCTTGTTTGCATTGCTCCTAGTAGGCTTTGAACTTTAAACCCAATATATATATATCCCTCACCTACATTAGTTAACCCTTCCATGATTGGATGAAGATTTCATAACCACTCTCAGAAATGGATGGAAATAGAGCATCATCTTATGAGGGAGGGTGATATTTAGCGACCTACTAATTAGCACAAGGTACCATCACCTTTGGCACTCATTTGGCCAGTGGTTATGTAACCCTTGGATGCTTGGATGAAAAGAGGAGGGCATCTTCAGAGGGATGGTGATGTTTGGTAACCAGCTCAAGCACACTGGTTATTGTGAATAGTCTGGACACTCACATGCTATTATTCACAATCACTTGCACCACTCTCTTGCTTGTTACCTAGTCCATAAATGTGGGCCTTGGAAAAGTTCTTTGGTTGTTATTAGGGCTCCAAAATGCTCTCACTTGTTACCTAGTCCATAAATGTGGGTCTCAGAAAAAGTTCTTTTGTTGTTGTTCAAGTTATTGCCATCACAATTTTAAATCATAGTTTTGTTTTCTTTCTAAACTTGCAACAAGAATTTATTCCAAGAAAAAGAGGATGAAGGATGGTGAAGGATCGATCTTGGACAGACATGTTTTTCCTTTTTGTTTTGTTGTACAGGTTTTCAAGGTTTTCAGATCTTTACACCAACAGCTGAATGGATGTTTTCATCAATGTGTTAACATAGCGTGAAAGGCACTGAAGGTCCTTTTTTTCCAAGTTTCAGGCACATTTTATAGGTAGAAGGTGTTAGTGACATTATAACATGTGGAGCTGATTTCTATTTTGAAACATGCTGTTGCAGTAGGTGAGGTGTCCTTTTAGGAGGTCCTCCCCTTTCCTTATTTGATATGCTTCTCACAACAGGATTGGGTTTGGGAACTTGATGTTCCTCTTGTGGTTCCCCCTTTTAGGTGGTTCTTTTGCCTAATAGGAGTGAGTTTGGGAACTTGATGTTCCCCTTGTGGTTCCCCCTCTTAGGTGGTTCTTTTGCCTAACAAGAGTGGGTTTGGGAACTTTGATGTTCCCCTTGTGGTTCCCCCTCTTAGGTGGTTCTTTTGCCTAATAGGAGTGGGTTTGGGAACTTAATGTTCCCCTTGTGGTTCCCCCTCTTAGGTGGTTCTTTTGCCTAATAGGAGTGGGTTTGGGAATTTCATGTTCCCCTTGTGGTTCCGTCTCTTAGGTGGTTCTTTTGCCTAATAGGAGTTGGTTTGGGAACTTCATGTTCCCCTTGTGGTTCACCCTCTTAGGTGGTTCTTTTGCCTAACAGGAGTGGGTTTGGGAACTTGATGTTCCCCTTGTGGTTCACCCTCTTAGGTGGTTCTTTTGCTTTCTTGGACATGGGTTCCTCCATTATTCCTTGTTTTTTCCCCTTCTTCTTCTTTTGAGTGCTTTGGTTTCTTCATAAAAAGAGGGTCATAAACTAAGAGGAAGAAAATGTGCAGAAAAGGAGAACATGGTCCAAAATGTGAGAATATTCTAATGGCAAGCAATAATAAGAAGCCAAGGCTTTTTGCGAGGCTAAACCCTTGGTTAGGAAGAATATCCTCAACCCTTTGCCATGGGAACTATTCAAAAAAAACTAATATAGGCTCCACTTGACAATGAGAATATTCACATGGCCAAGAATAAGCTAATGGCTTTTTGGAATATTCTTCATGAACAGGGGTCCAACTGAAACCCTGTTTACCAAGAATATTCCAAAAAGCCCATGCTACCTGACCATTGATAATGACCAGGGTCAAGCTTAAGGATTTAGGAATATTCCATACCATGGTTTATGGCCAGTGGTAATAGCCTTTTTGCTATTCAGTAGCTGGGGTTGGTTTTTTTTTTTTTTTTTTTTTTTTTTTCCCCCAATTTTCTTAAGTATGTGGACTGGCAATCGTCCACAAGAGTAAATGAGCCAAATTTGGCTCAAGGTCAGAGAGGGCAGTAGAAACATTTTGGATTTCTGACTAGTTTTGGCCCAGAACTCATTGTCTAAATATGGCTACTTTTTTTATTTTTAAAATCCTCAAAATATGGTGACTTGTGTGTATTTTTTCCCCAAAAAATCCTTTGAGCAATTTGCACTGGATTTCTGTTTTGGTCACCACAGAGTGCAAATTTGCCAAAAGAAACACACTGGTTGTAAGTTAACTTTAAACCAGAGTTGCAAGATTCTATCTATCCCTAGGAAACACACCTCAGTTCTGAAAAGATGCAGGTCAAAAGCATCTGGGTATTTTGTATGCTACCCCCATAAGGGCCAAAACAGCCACCAGTACTAGTTAGCTCAGTTGCTGGTATGTATTGCCCATCTACTAACAACTTCTCTTCTCAACCCATACTTGAGTACTAGCCTAACTATCTTCATGTATCTAATTGACCTAGTTACCATCTACTGGACCTTCCTACCTACCTAAGTCACCTATTCCATGTTACCAATGTGAAACCTGACATTAACTCAGTTAACTCAGTTGCAGTTCACCAACGAATTCCATTAGAATTCAGCTCCAGTTCATCTACAATTCCATTATACCTTAGTTCAGGTTCATCTATACAATTTCATTATAATTCAGTTGATGGTCATCCACATTTCAACAGGCTTTAAATGGATGGTACTCTACAATTCCATTATAACTTAGTTCCGATTCATCTACAAGTCCATTATAATTCTGTTGATGGTCATCCGCATTTCAACAGGCTTTAAATGGATGGTGCAAAGTTGGTTCACTGTAACAAGGAGATTGATTGCTTAGTTTTGCACTGGCAAAACTGGGATCCATCTTCCACCCCTTATCATTAGAAGTATTGGTGGTGTATTTGGTTGCTCAATATGGTCGGGCAAGCTAATGCCAGCTTTTATGAGTACTTTCAGTGTACTATGGTGGCTTTTCTTACATGTTTGCAATGAGAAAGTAGTGTACTTTGTTACAGTATGGAAAACTTTCAGCTTCTATGATTATTTTCACAGTGCACTATGGCGGCTTTCCTCACATGCCTGCAATGAGAAAGTATGTTACTGCGATGAGAATGTAGTGCGCTTTGTTTTGGTATGGAAATTTTGTGTGGGCTTTTTTCACCTATGCAAGGTAACGCCAATCTTCATTTGTTTAGTTGCGGCGCATGTTGCGCTGTAATGTTTTGACAATATTTTTTTTGCTTTTTCTCATGATGTTGCACCAATTCTCATGAGTGTGTCATGTGCATCTAAACTAGACCATGTAGTATGTGTTTTTAACAGCCAAAAAGCTTCCTGATATGGAAACTGTATCACACATAAGTGAATCCCAAACAAATCCTGCTTTTCAACCTGAAGAAGAACATGCACAGATTTTGCACAAAATCCAAACAAATTGTACCTTTCAATCCAAATAAGAATATTCATAGTTTTTGCACAAATGGTAGCTTTCAACCCAGAGAAGAACATGCACAATTCCAGAGTTTTTGTACAAATTTAAGCAAATTGTAGCTTTCAGCCCAAAGAAGAAATGCGTGCAGTTGTTGCACAAATCCAAACAAACTTCTAACTTTCAACCCAAAAGGAGATGCACAGATTTTGCACAAATACAAACAAAATCCTCACTTTTCAACCCAAAGTTGAACATGCACAGTTTTTGTGCAGATTCCGACAAATCCTCACTTTCAACCCGAAGACGAATATGCTCAGTATTTCCACAAATTCAAACAAAATCCCCAATTGTCATCCCCTAAAAGAACTATGGATAGTCCTTTCCCTGGAATTTGTAGAAATTCCATCTGAGAGTTCACTGGACATGATTGCCACAATCTATATGCAGCAAAGAGATTTGAAAATGGTGAAGAAGCTGAAGAGGGGTCAAAATTAGCCACCCACATCTTTGACATGTCAGCTGTCAAAGTCTGTGCAGAAGGACAATAATCACATCGCATCTTTTAGATGGAGTATTTGTACAAGTACCTTGTCATAAATTAAACCCACCTGGATGATATTTGTGCAGGAAAAATCCTCCAAACAGTTCACAATTCCTACCTAAGATTCTTTGTCCCCTTCCTGTTTTCGATGAAATAGCAACAAAAGTCACAAATTCAAAAGCTAAAAATTCCCAGAACCATAAGTAAGAAACAAATCATGTGGTTTTGAAGACAAGGAAGCAATATGCTTGGGCACTACAATGTAATCATTCAACAAAGCAATACATCCACCTGTTTATTTATTGCTACAATCAAAGCCTAGTACAGTGTGACTTGTCAATGCTCTTTGTCAGCTTTACCAATCACCAGTGGAGAAACTCATAAGGACATTATTTACTTGTACTCCAACATCATGTTGTTCTCTGGAGCCAAACCAATGCAGGCGCGCATAATGTTTTCCAACATTGCACGCTGCTTTGCCAAAGCATTCACAACAGGAGTCCCTGCAGGTACCTGCCATTTTTCCAACAGTTGTGATTGTTGACACTCAATTGATTTCAAATGCCCCAACTGCTGGTATTAGGAAAAACACAACTCAAAACTATGCCCAGATGAGCAAATTGAGGCAATGTGTGTGATCAATCCATGCATGTGGATTTAGAATTTTCTTTTCTGACTGGAACTCTGACAGAAGATACAGAAACAAAGAGGGAAAGGGTTCTGAGATTACCAAAGGTGCCTTAGTCAGGTAGCTCAGGAGGGCTGCTACTGGATGGAAAGAATGCAATTTCTCCTGCACCTCACAACAAATAACATGCAGAATTGATACCTGTCACCTTATACTAGCAATGTCTCAATTCCAGGTAAGCTGCATCAGGCTTGCTATACCAAAAAATCCCATCAGATAAAAATTTTAAATGCCCTCAAGTTTGCACCCATGTAAGAAATAGCAGCACAGAAATGCATACCTCGCCTTCTGCCTTGAACTCAATGCGGGTACACAACTCCGCAAGTAGCACTAGATCCAAGATGAGGGGAGCAGCCAACAATGAGTCCTCACATGTGTTGTGCATCGCTATGGTGTTTCTTCCTCCCATAAATATCTCTGATGTGTATTCATCCATGGCTCTCTTACTGTCACCTACATATGGTACATACTGCACAACCCACACAATCTTTCTCAGTTGTTGTATTCAGAGCTCCTGACTCCTAAAAAAGAGTAGGCATGAAGCTACAAAACAGGTGCAAACAGGGCAGGACAGACATCCTTCATCAAGACTCCCACACACTTGTGAGTACAATTTTGACAATCCATATGACTACACTCTGCATAATACTGAACAACATCATCAAAATTGGCTGAGGAGAAACAATTCAAAGCAGTTTGACACTAGAAAATTTACCTTGATAACAATGACATGATCTGGGTGTTCACCAGGGCCATACAGGATAGAGTTGCTGGACACCATGTCATCCACCACATTGCTCTTGGAAATTTCCTTTGACCTAAACGTCTGCGGTGCTGATAAATTCATCCCATCATTGTTTCCCAAGTGGTTGTAACTCACAATTGATGTAGGCTGCACACATCACAAAACCTTTGCATAATGAGCCAAGCACCAACTTAAAATCAAGAGGTCAGTACTACTACTACTATTACTATTCAATCCTCAATTCATTTGTCATGCATTTTGAGAGTGCTTTGAGACATTTCAAGCTTTTTGCTAAGGTCTGTCAGATTACACACCTTGATACCAGCACCAACTAGGAAGTCTACCAACACAGACTTCATCTTAGTTTGCCCACTCTTGAAATCATCCCCACCAATCAGGCAATTCTTTTCTATGGCATACTCTATCACACCTGCACAGCCACTCAAATCACAACCCAATCATCAAATTGATCTACAACCCAAGTAGCTACATTGCCTTTCTTCAGTGTAAACACAAGAGAAATCATGTACTGTTCAATATGAACATACCAGGAACAAAAGTATTCTGAGGGCTGCCATTGATGAATGGCACACCCTCATGGATGCATGCCAAGGCAAACAGTGTTGAAGGCGAAATCTCTGATTCACCATTTTCCAACGAATTAAACAGGTTTTCCTTGGTATCATTCAGTCCTGTTATGACATCACTATACCGCTCAGTGTTGGCAGTCCAGAGTACCACAACCTTGTCAACTTTGGTTTCAGCCTTGAAAGTTCTGCACAATAAGTAAGTACCCTCTTGTTAAAGATCTGACAGTCATCTCCACATGACAGATGGCAGCTAATTCAACTGCACAGAATGAAAAAGTAACATGATATGTGTGTTCCTCACCTGATATCCTGAATCACCCTTTCCATCTGCTCCTTCTTTGAGCCTTTGATGATGTTATTTGCCCGAGACCCCTGGTTAGCAGCAATGAAGTCTGGATCATAAATTCCAGGAAGAGGAACCATATCCTGCATTAATGGTCGCAACTGCTTTTGCAAATCAATGTCGAGCACTCTCGCTCTCTCCATGGCATCTGCCAGATTCATGTCTGAAATGTCCCAACCACTAATCACAATGTCGTTTGGGTCCACCTTCACAAGTTGCACCAACAAAAAAGCTACAGTTATGTGTCTTCACCTCCACCAAAATAACTCGTATGAGTACAGAGAAATCTGCAGGCAAAAAACAAGGGACTGGAAGGACCAGGAAGAAGAAAAACACAGCAGGGTAGAACATGCACAAACAACAATAAAAGTAGTAGTTGACACCAAAATACCATTTCTTGCTGGAGAGCTCTCTCCTTTGTAACAGATTTATCTCAGATATTAAAACAAGCAGTACATTGGAGGTTGGAAAATACCATAGGTAGGAGGCTTTTGAAAGGAACATAGATCTCTTCTCCACTGAAGGAGCCAATACGACAAGTAGATGCCTGTGTTAATGAACCAAAGTAGTTTGCATGTTGCACTCCATCCTTGGTCACCCATGAGATTCCCCTGTTACAAGAGAAACATACACAAGTCATGATGTGCCACTGATCACAGGCCATGCTGCTGAAGGTGATGACAGGTACAACTGTTCAAATAGGTTGGAAGAAATTAAGAGATTGAAGGACAAGAAGACCTTACTCTCTGTTAGATATAATGCCTGCTGTGAGAGTAGACCCATTATTGCCACCCCATCCCACAAGCATCACTCTGCAAACACAAGCAGCATCATCCAATTTTAATACCCACTCTCGTGACAACCCTGACAAGAGAACCCATCCTAAGCAACCTCAGACCTCTTTTTGGTCCCAAAGAAGACTCTTCCCTAAACTATCAAATTGCAGACAAAACAACCACAATAAAGCTTTGAAAGTAAACAGTTAATTCAGTTCCAGCCAAACCCAAACAAGCACAACAAGAATCAAGTGCAATTATAATAACCTTGTGAGTATCATTTTTGATACATCAACCCATCATCACTATCATAATGAATGGCAATGATTAGCTGTCATTTCTATTTGCTGATTTCATCCGCTCCTAGCAGTTTGTGTCACAGTACATAATAACAAGCTGCTCAGAATTTCCAGCAAACAGTCACATGAAAATCTGCCTCTTTTTAATCTTTCACATTTCTGAAAAGAGCAAAAGGGAAGCCTCAGTCACAATGCTGCTGGGAACCACTAAAAGAATTACTACCAAAGACAAAGAAGAACCATTAGATCTTAAGTGTCAAAGTGTCAATCAACATGACTGAATGCTCCTTCACCCTCTAATGGGCCAGACTCCCACTCAGTGTGAGACAGGGCCAATTTATGATCAGTCATTGCATTCTAAACACTCAAAAGCTTACATCTTTGATCAAGGCTTTCAACCCATTCTGGAATTGAACTGGATAACTGGCTACAAAAGCTGGCTCTGCCTACAGCCAGGTTAACAGCACATAAACCCCACTGGACAAGGGTTACCACTAGCTATCCCCAAATGGACAAGGGATTCCACTAACCATGGCTCCCACAAGCTAGGTCACAAATCTGAAGTCCTGGAGCAGATTACAGGCATCGGAGTCAGTCCAAGAAGTGATCTTTCGAAATGTGCTGAAGCACGGTGGACAAAGTAAGTGCCAAGGAGGAATTTCAAGACAGAATTGTGGAACTCCAGCTCCAGTGGGAAGAAGAGAAGAGCAACAGATTACAAGAGGAAGAAGTTGGATGATGTAAGTGCGGAAGATTCAAAGTCCTGCATTTCCTCAGGGGGTGGATGAATTGCAGGCCCTGATGATGAGCTTTGCTCTTTGCAAAATCCACTGAGAAGAAATTGATGCCAACCGTCACTATGACTACACACTCCTTTCCGAATCATGAGAGAAAAACCATCGCTGGTTAGAGCAGGACATGTGTATTTTCGTTACCCGAGTTTCGGAAGCTTGCGCTTGGTGACGAACTGGTAAGACACAGACTTCGGCCGTGCCACCCACTCGTACTTTCCGTTCTTCATCACCTCGTGCACCATATCCGTCGTCTTGTACTCATACTTGGACTCAATAGTCTCCTCCGTGTACTTCACACACGGACTCTCCACTCGAAAACTTTCGACCAACATCGTTGCCAAAGTTTCTCCACCGCCCGCTTCTCTCCTCCTCTTTTCCTCTTTTCTTACTCGATTCTTCACTAATTCTCGTCGCCCAACTTCTCGAACTTGCTCTTCCTCTCTCCAGGAGGTTGCCGGGAGCGCAAAAGACAGGAGCGGCTGGAGAGAAAAGCACGGATGTCTCACGACAGAACAGTGCGCGACGCAACGCGAAGTGTGAGAGGGCGCGACGATCTAAACAGGTGGAAGGGCAGAGGGGGCGACGATCTAAATAGGTGGAAGGGCAGAAGGGGGAAGAGAACGGGAGAAAAAGGAGATTCCACAAGGAATCTGTCAACTGCACGTGGTTCTAGGTAAATTCCGCGAATTATAGACCTAAATTCCGAGGGGAGAGTCAAGAGCAGAATGGGGGATTCCAACAGGAATAGAAAACCATGACTTTCCGCCTTATAAATTTAGCTGGGGGAAAGATGCGGAATCTGGAATTTTGGCTCCATTCCGAATATGGAATGCGGGGAATAATGGCGCCGGCCCATGCGCCTATTAATTCTTGAAGTCTTTTTTCCAAAGTCTACAAAGCGTTTGTTTTGACCGGGTTTTCCAGACCTTGCTATTCCAGGATTCCGTGTCCGTAAATGGCGGAATCCTCCTCACTTTTCCATAAAAGAAATGGGAGTTTCATTCTGATTACCGCGTTTCCAGGTAATGACGATTTGGCGTCTTTTTGTTTTACACAGAATTTGTGGGGCCAGTTTTACGGACGCGTGTCGCGATTCTGACCATTCACACAGTTCAGTGTCAATGAACGATGTCAGAGCCTTTTTTTTTTACTTCCCTGGAATAAATAGTAATTGGCTCAATGACTTTTTTTATGACGCATTTTGGCTACTATTTGCTGAAGGAAAAACCAATTCTAGAAAAACTCATCACTTTTGCTCAACCAAAAATTGTAATAATAATAATAATAATTTTCCTATTAAAAAATGCACGCACACCAAAGGGGCCAGCTTCTTATTAGGTTAAAAAGAAGAAGTGGAAATTGGGCGATTGATGCTGGCTAAACATACTGTGGTTAATTTTGACTTTCCTACCTCTACATGACAGCTATTATTGTTTCTGCCATTTAATTTCAGTTGTGGCGAGCTATGGCTCTCAGGTATAGCATTATGGCTATTCTGTTAGGACACGTTTCTACCTGGTTTTTTTCTCAATGGAGTCATGTAAAGTAGTGCGGAAAAGGCAACGAAGAATCCTGGTAGGGCCCAGTCCGCTTGGGAAAGCAGCCAGTCCAGGGACAGAGTGAACCAGCACCCTCCAACGCACCATGAAGGATGGATGGTAATAATTGGTCAGGAAACAGTTTTCTGTCGGGTTGCAGTTCCCTAGCTAACCAGGGTGGTTACATCAGTTACCTATTTTATAACCTACCTACTAATTAGTAATAACCCACTCCCAAGCTGGCTATTTTATTACCTACCTACTAAGAACCTGCAAATGGGTTGTTATTATGTTACCTACTTACTCACACCCCCTTCTACATGTTAGAAAAAAGTAAAAACAGCCATTACCTAAGCATCTAATTTAACTGATACTCGCCTATTTTCCCACCTATATTCCTATATATAGGACCCACTTCTTTAACAGGATGGATTACCACAGGGGAAACCAGATATTAACTCAGTTGAGGTTCATCCACATCTGAGTCAGAATGGGCATCCAGTGGATGGTGCGTGGGTTGGTGCCGGTTCACTTTGGCCCCAGTCCAGTAAAGTCCAGTACGGCAAGCTACCCATTAGTCCATTTGGTGGCAAGTAAGGGGTTCTTCCCGGGCTTGTTCCAGAGCAGCGTTTTTTTTTTCATCTTTGCAAAGTGGCCTGTGGGGCTACATCTGCACTGCATGTGGTGCTCAACTGGCTAACATTTAGATTTGTTGGGAGCTTTTTTTGGCCCCACTCCCAAAGCATTTATCTCCAAGTGGCTGCCACATTATTGTGAAGATGAAATTTCTGGCCCTTCTTTCAGATTTAAAGGAGAAAAAATCTGGCTATGTTTTAAATTAAATTAGAGTTTTCTGGTTACTCCATTATTGTATTTAGAGTATTTTGGGTGATGAGTGAAAAGTTTTTGTTTAAATCTCGCAACTACTTCTCCCAAATGGTAGAATTTAAGGCATGTGAGTAAGCAATATGAAGTGCATATTACACACACATTGCAAAGTGTAAACAACTTCTTTGCAAAGCAACATCATATTAAGTTTTATCAAACATAAGTGCTTGTGGGGGAATTGAACCCCTGGAACTGGCCATTCTAGCACAAGTGACCTACAAACTCACAAGTTGGTACCCAAATACAACAAGTAGAAATATCAACCCATGGCATTGCATTGGGAGAAGAGCGGAAAAAATGCCAACACCATGGAAAAAAAGTTCTATGGACAAAACAATCATTCAATTTTGCAACAATACATATATGCTTTTGCAGAAACTAACCCAAAAAATGCAAAAGGCATATTGCCTAGCTGTCATAACAATATCGATAATGAGCTCCTTGCTATTGCTCAATATTGTCTACATATGGGAAATTTTGCAAAGTATAAAATTGTTGTGCAAACATGCACATAACAAATGGTAGGTGGGTAGTAAGCCTATTCCAAAGTTTTGATTTCATAAAAGCCAACGTAAAGAAGCATCTCTCATCCTCCACTCTACCAACCATTTGCACCATCGCCAATTCAACCAATTTCACATACTTTGAGAAACTAAAGGAAAGTACTCGAAATGTTGTGACAACGCACCACATTTTGGTTAAAGGATTCAAGTCAAAAGGAGGTGTCATACGCGTTGCTGCATTTGATTTCATTGTGAACTTGAACATGCCTTGTTGGTAATCAAGGTCACTAGCATTGAGGAATTCACCCACCATCATATCTTGGTCATCCACCTTATGGGTTTTGCCCAAACAAAAAATTGTTTTAATAACTTGAAGGTGTTTTTAAAATGTTGCATCACATTCCAACTACATCCAATACTAAGGATACACAATCCCAAGAACATCCATGACACCATGGGCTGGAAACTTAATTTCAAACTTTCAAACCAAAACTTCTCCAACATCCATTAAAAAAAACACAACCACAAACTTATTATTTGCATGAAGGTGTTCCATGTTATATACCATAGCATAATAGCAAGTGCAACCAAAATTATTTTAAAAAATCAAAGCTGAGAAATTAGAAAATCATCTGATTGCCTTGTAAAAAAAATTTTAAAAAATTGTGGCAAAATGCTAAAATACAATGAAATTATGTATGTTTTGTCAACGCATTTTTATTATGTATTCATTTCCTGCACCCACTACCTCCCACATTTCCCTTGTTATTCAATGCATCCCATGTTCACTCAAAATTAACAATGTGACTTACGCTCTAACAAAGCTAGAATGCCAAACTCAATGTTTTTTACCTATTGGAAAAAATTGTTCACACTCATAAACATTTTTGCCCTAGTTCTAGTCTATCATTTCTTGCCTACAAGTTGCTTGCAACATGATTAATGATTATGCGTTCCTCTTTGTTATTCTTGAATTTTTATTATATTAAAATTAGTATGATTTTGAGAGTGCATTTTGAATAATAGTGATGTTTGTTATTGTGTGGAGGTTGTTTTTGTCACATTGTTGCATGATTTTGAAAGTTGTTATGTGCATGTGCCATGGACTTTGGAGTTGGAAATGTTATATTTAGGTCTAGTTTTCTATGTGCACACTATACCTTTTTTTTTTTTTCTACTTTATGTTTTTTTACAATTTCTTGTGAAAGCTTGTTGTTCACCTCTTTATGGGGAAGGATTTAGTGCATCTTGGGTGAGCTTAAGTTTGTTCCCTTTTGTTTTATTACACCTTCATATTGTGTGTCAAGTGAAGCACTTCTTGCACCTAGCATGGTGATTTCAAAGGGGAAAAATGTATTCACCCATTTGTGTTAGAGATTTATTTTCAAGCATCTCATAATGATGATGTTTCTACACCTCTCTTGAAGCTTACAAAACAAGTGATATTTTTCAACGCATCTTCTTTTGGGATTGTTGCCAAGGGAAAAATGTTGTCATGATAGAAAGTAGTAACCCAAGAATGAAGCTCATTTGCCCTAGAGGTCTTCCAATAAGATCTCCTATTGAGTTGTTAGATTACATACTTGTTGAAACCTTGTGAAATGAAAAGAATGAAATGCAAGACAAGAAGAAAAGATCTTATGAGGTGTCACAAAAATTCCAAGAATCTTGGGCATTGAAATTTCCCTAGGTTGAGATTATTCTAGGAAAAGATGGGGGGTGTACACCATGTTTGTTGTTTGTGTTGTAGCAATGTGTGAAAATGAACCTTTTTTCTTGTGCCCAAGTTAGATAATTTGGAGAACCATGCTAGGAAGACTAAGATTTTAAGAAATTTGCTACATTTTGGAATTAAATGGTGAGTGATATATCAACAAACATTGCCCAAATTTGAAAAATGAAAAAATTTCAAGGGAAACCAATCATTCTTGTGATTTAACGAGTGCAAGGTGATGTGATCAGTGAAAGTGGGAAAAGAAAACAACTTCTCACAATCTTCCATCACTTATAGATGGGGAGACCAATGCTTGAATACGAGGAATTCAAACATCTTTTCAAAATTTTCAAGGTATTAATGATGCCATGCAAACATTGGTCAAATTCAATTGGATGGACTTTTGTTGATTTAGGTACATGGAAGTGTTACACAAAACAAATTGAGTAATTTTTAATGCCCCATATCTTGCTTTGTCTTTTGATCAAATTATTATTATAAACAACATTTCATGGATCTTGGTGTATTGTTACATTGTTCAAGATTTTGTTTGATGACACATTTTTGTGTTATAGGAACATGTGATTAAGGGTGTGAATATTGCTACAAGCTTGACCACTTTGATCATGAGACCATTTATGGAGAAAGGTGGGGTGTCAAAAAAAACAAATTGGAAAAAAACTCTTGTCCTTTGGATGTTGATTGAACTTCTATGATGCATGTGAGTTTCATAACTTATTTTTCCCTTGTAAGAACTTGTAATAATCAATTCAAAGTTCATGTTGTTCAAAATGCTATTGATTTAAAAAGGTGGAATGAAAATTATTTTTTCTTTGTAACAACTTGTAACAAATTGAATGATTTGGTTTTGCAACATTATGTCTTTTGAAAGGTTCAAGTTCAGAAGGGTGAAAACAAAAATGATGTGGTTTTTAGTTGATCAATTTATTTGTGATCTCATAAGTTTCTTATATGTATTGGTGTTTGGGACTTCACGATTCTAGGTCATGACAACCACATGTATTCACAAAACTATTATTTGGACACAACAATGCACATAAACAATTTTTTTGGGGGACACAACATATCATAATATCCAAATTTGTGGTCTATCATTAAGAAATGGGTGGAAACTTTGACGAAAATTTAATTTTTCATGTAAATGATTTCATAGGTTTTAATTCAACATGCTTTGGTATTTTATTAACTTTTTTCATGTTCTAGGGTAATATATATGGTATAATGACAAGGATCAATAAAATGTTTTCACCACACATGGAAGGTATTTGTTGTATTTATGGCACATCATACAAACCTTGTTAATTAGACCCTTACCCATTGGTTTGTGGTGTTAATAATTGAAAATTGTTGCAAATTTTTTGCAACTTCTTTAGCCACAATTTAAAATGCCATCATGAGTTTTTCAAGCCTTTAAAGTTGATGGACACAAAAGGTAACAAGATACTAAAAAACATCAAGACGTGTTGGATTTCCATGCTTAGTTCAACAAAATGAGTATTTTTTAAATATAAGACTTTGCTTGCAAAGATGGTAGGAAATGCATATGAAATTTCTCAAGCCCAAATTAACTTTGATTCATCATGTGATGTGCCTATTTTTCTTGGCCTTCCATGCTTAATGCCCTTGTTAGAAATGCATCAAGTCAACAAATTTTCATAAAAGAGGGACATTTATATATGTGACTATAGGGCCATTAAACTTTGTTAAAACTCTTTTTACACACTTTATAATGACCCGCATAAAACATATTAAAACAAAATGTTCCAAAATATGCAAAACATGTAAAGGCTACCAACATGGTTTAGTGTCCTTCACATGGGCCAATGGGGGTCATAACTTGATTTCAACAATTTTGATAGTGTACAAAATTTGTATTTCAATGTTGGACAAGTTTTTACCATGCAATCGTCATTGACCCAACCATTGGACAAATTGGTCATGTAACCTATGAGATTTTTTCTTAGTTGATGGTTCATACAAAGGCATCTTGCAAGGGTATGTATGTGTAATTAAACCATTACATTTTTTAAGATCATTTTTTGCTAAATGATGTTTTTGCAATTTGTAGTTAATCTATTTATTCTCATGTGAAGTTTTGTGGTTGCCCTATAGTGGTAGTGGAGGCTTTCATTGAGGAGTTAACATCAATTTTTAACGTTTTATTGAATGGATGCCAGAGGATAAGTATATCCCCAATATTGGCTTCAAAATGAATGTGAGGAGATCTATATGAAGCACGTCAAGCTCATAAATGCACATTACTATTATGGATGAAAACTTGACATGCAATCCCCACCCATTTTATCTACATGAACGCTTGATTTGCAAGCAAGTTTGTTTAAGGTAGCCATTGAAAGGCAATGTTGTTGTTGCTTTGGAGCCTCCCCACATCATTAACCCCCTTACCAAGTCATGGCATTATTTTGTTAGAAATGTTCACCTTAGGAATGTGTTTTCAAAATATTTCAAATTGGCCAAGATTACAATTGTTCAGGTCATTGGAAGTGTGGAAGATGAAAGGACATTTTCAACCTTTAATGCCATGAAGTCAAATATTTGAAACACATTGCAAGAACACCTTCTAGTGGCTGTGAAAATGTATTCTTACAAGTTTTTTGAGCTTGATAGCTTCCTTACAATGCAATATATGGTTCTTGACATTTGGCAAGGAATTGTGAAAATGACATTTGAGGTTCCTCCAAAATAATAGTTTAACATTGAGTTCATGAATTGTTATGTTGTTGAAATTTCATAGGAGCTATTGATTTTGATGTCAATGCATGTTCAAGTTGGGATGTGATAGAATGTGGTAGGTGTTTGATTTATGGGACAAGATGCGACTAGCCAAAAATTGGTCATAGTTGCAAAGTTCAATTGTAGTAAGAGATATTACAAACAAAAAAAGTGCAAAATTTAATCATTCAATCCCACCTATTTTCTATTTTGATGAACATAATTATTGTTTGGAATTGAATGTGGACCTATATATGTTAGTCCTTGGAGTGGAATGTGTCTATGGAGAAGTTCATTTGATGGAAAAGTGTTCTTTTGCATTTTGATGCAAATATTGATTGATGATATATTATTGTACATCCGAGTTTCTGAATGCATCAATTTAACCTTAAAATTTGTGATTGATTTTAGTTCTAATGACATAATTGGAAGATTTGCCAACTTGCTATAAATGAATTTCAAACTTATAGCCATCAAAGTAATCAATATTTTATATGTGTAACCACATGAACTACATGAAATTTCACTTTGTAGCCTATGCTCATGAAAGGTTGTTTCTTTCTTATAGGTAGTTAAGGTTTTCCATGTTCCAGGTGAAAATTTGGAATGTAACCTCTTGAGCCAAATCTGAAACTTGGGTTTTAGCCACATGACCTATATTTTAAAAAGGATGGAAAAAATGCTGGTAGGTAGGTTAGTAGTGTAGCTAGGTGGGACCTATCCTATGGACCACTACAACCCAACCCATCCTATGGACCACTACAACCCAACCCATCCTATGGACCACTACAAAATCCACCATATTACTCTTGTCCTCATGACCCGACATCCCATTCTCAAAATCACTTTGTTACTTTTTCTTACCGATCAAGCTAGGGTTTTGGTGCTAGGGTTTTGGTCCTTTGAATGATTCACGTGCCATTTTCTTGCAATAAAGTTTGTCACAAGTTTACATTGACTTAACAAAGTCTGGAAAAACACAAAGAAAGGAATGAAAATCCTCACAAACATAATAAAAAAAACTTGCTCAGATTCTTTTCTTGTTGAGAAGGCCCTGCTGGTAAGGAATTGTGTCACCAGAACTGAAGGTGGAGCCCGAAGTGCATGCCATAGTTCCCTGAGAGTGTGGGGAACAGCCTGAGGTCCGCAGCATAATTCCTGGACAGTGAGGCCTTCTTCTCCGACGAATCAACTGAGGAAACTTGTTTGAACAAAATTGCATCTTACAAAAAGTTAAAATAAAATCCCTTGTTGCATGGGCCTTGTGGCAACTCCCTAGGGATCTTTAGGATGCTCCTAAGGGTGTAAAGTGTAAGGCACTGCAGGCCTTGATTCTGCATCAGAACCCACCCTAGAAATTACACTTGAATAAAATTCCAAGGATGTTTGTTGTTACGTGTAAATTGAGTGCAAGTGACACACAATATTTTTTTCCTTTGTGGTGGGGTGGAGCCTGTTTCGTTTTGAAATTCCACTCTTTTGTTTTCCGTTATACTCGGTGGTTACCGATTTAATGGCTTCTACTATAATTTAACTATCATGGGAAAAATATTTAAAATTGGAGTAGGCCTTCATGATTTGGTAAAGCCCTCCATCATGGGTTTAGCAAAATTGGACCCGATCTCAGTTCCGTGTTGGCAGGCCATTATGCCGGTGAAGTTGATGGCCCTTGGCCTTTACCAAGTTGCACTAAACTAGCTCAACAAACCAAAAGATCATTTATTGGCCTTGCCTTGGTAGGCAAGGATATTGTGTTTAGATTCATTGTAGAGTATTATAGTAGCTTAAGGGATTTTGGCCCCTAGGTAGTAGTAGTAATAGGTCTATTTTTATATGAGGATTTTTCCAAAGATGATATTTTGGCTGCTGTTGAAACTTGAGATTAGTTATAGAATTATGATATCTTGACGGATGGTTTCTTTTAGAGGAGTTTTGTGAAGGTTACATTTTTGCATGGTGAAATATTTGAATTTCCATAATTCTACTTTTGCCTTAAAGATACATTTTAATGTATTAAATGGCAAGGCCACAGTGTGACACACCCCCCTTGTTCTTGAGTTGGCATGAATGCCTCACACTGAATTGATATTTGGTAACAGGTTTGGAAGTTCTCTATTGAGGCACTTTTTCAGGCTTTTTCAAAGGTGGGACAGACATCATCCATCTCCTGCTTCCACTTTTGGTACAGTTGGTTTCACTTGAAATCTGCAAACCATCATGTACAGTGGATGGAAAGTTGAGATGTGACTCAATGGTCAGGGAAAGCTGGTTACACTCTGGAACAGATTTCTACTTTAAAAAAACCTTGGCTACAACTACAAAGGAAAAAAAAGGGGGGTTTCC
>Ga0209611_10005569_pt1 | contig 21039 bp, 28 predicted proteins | sample S1TSphgellanicum_3_FD_187693 | JGI IMG/M metagenome (GOLD analysis project Ga0209611, IMG submission 187693) | Host-associated microbial communities from peat moss isolated from Minnesota, USA - S1T2_Fc - Sphagnum magellanicum MG (SPAdes) (version 2) | ecosystem: Host-associated > Plants > Peat...
TTACAGAAGAAGCAAAAGACCCATTACTAGCTTGCTGACAAATCTCAGCTGCAATCGTACTACTGCAACTGGTTTCAAAGAGTCAGTGATCAGAAACTGGTTTCAGCTGGGAATGATGTAAAGGTTAGGCAAATTTGTAGTAAGTACTACCTGCGAGCTGGGTGAGAGAATCTGTTTGTTTTTTGCAGCTCTGTTTGTTGGCTCTGCCCTTCGGGGTAGATACTAGGGACATTGTGATGCACCCAGAAATGGGCCAAAGTTTGATATCCCTACATTCTAGGGTCATGTGGAGTCCACTGGAGAACCATTTCTGGCATAACTGAAGAAGGATCCACTTGGGCTTCACAATGCTAATTGCCATGTGTTTCCAATTTAGTATGTTGAATTTCATCATCCTTATGGATGTCATTTAAGGGGCAGAGCCATCATGCAATGAGCTGCTTGCCGTTTTCTGCAGCTGTGTCTGTTAGGGAGAGCTACTACAAAATGATGTAGTTTTTATCTGAGTCCCACATTTTGAGGAATGTTAAGTAGGTGTTACAATTTGGTGTAGTTTTTTCATTTGGTCCTCACATTTTGAGGAATGTTCACAGTAGGTGTTACTATGTGAACTCTCTAAGTTCGATTTTTGGGAACTTCATGAAACACTTCCTAATCTAACTGATGTAATTTGAGCTTGCTGGAAAGGCTTGAGCTACATTATGAGGAGCTTGAATGTTAGCTATTTCTTCCCCCCCCAAATTGACATTCTTGTTTGGATTCTTTTGAGAGGGTCTCTTTGGTGTCCTTCCATCAATCTACCGACATTTCAAGTGATCTGGTTAAAGAAAGGCTGTTGATAAGGTTGTGGCTTTGCAGAGTGGAAGGTTAGTGAGGCCTATTCTGTTATTGAATTAGATCTTTGAACTTTGGACATTTTCCATCGTGGCGTATGCACACATCAATAAAATGCAACAAGACAAGTTGGATAATAAGTTGTTCTCAAATGCATTCTTGTGTAGTATGACAACCAAATCAAAGGATATTGTCCTTATCAACCAACCTTTTAAGTGACTCCTTATCATAAACCACATTATGTCAACTTCAATGAAAGTTGTTTTCCTTGTCAGCTAGCTTCAAAGGTGTCACCAATATACCCTTTTTATGCGATTTTACTTTCTTATTGTCTCTCTTGCTCACACCTTTTATTTTCCTCCCTCTACTTTTAACGAACCTCCGTAACATAGATTAAAGAGCACTAAGTTTTACCAACCTTCCTCTACCTACTTCTCTTTGTCCTTCTCAATTTCAATTTGAACATTAAATTGACATTGTCATCCTCATGTTCCAAAATTCAAAGATCTAAGCAACACATAGATTTACTCACTAAATTTAAAGATTTTTTTGAGTATCATTGAAACCTTATTGCAATTACTCGAAAGCTCACCTCTAAGCATGAAACCTTTGCTCATTTCAAATGGAAAGAATCAATTTCTCAAGAAATTAGATTCATTTATAATAATCACATAGTCTTTCATAAACTTTTTAGTTGATGTTACAACTTTCAAACCAAATGGATATTCGATGCAAAATTAAGAATTCAACATGGAAAGTTTTAAGGCAAGGTGAGTTGCCAAGGGCTAGCAACAATATTGGGGGAAGCTAATTTTGGTATGGGTGTGGAGGCCTAGGTGTGGAAAGTTGGCGTGCAAAGATTTTGGGGTGCATAAATAAGGGTGGGGTTCACAGATTTTGGGTGCATTTATTACAAGGGTTTGACACGGATTGGCATTTATGTTACCCTTGCCAACTGAAACAATGATGTGAAAGATGACACCACACTTGTGATAAATGACATGTCATCTAATGGCAGATGATGTATTATATTGCCATATGGCCAATGACTAGCACTTATGTGGTGGATGGTTTCATGTACTTTAATTTTGAAGTAAATTTTGTGGCATGCCTTATCTTTGAAAGGCCAATGTGCCTTTCACATGACGAAGATTGCTCCAAATATTGCCCTTCATATTGAAAGATTGCCACCAAATATCATGTCATTCACAATTTATAGACAATTCGAAAGTATGCCCTTCATGGAAACAAATAAGTATGACTTTTGTAATAAAAATTTATTTGAAAGGTACTTTTTAGTGAATTTTTGGAACTTGGCTAGAGAAAATGGAAGAGTGAATGATACAAAGAGTTTTTCTTTGGGGAATTAAGGAATGGGTCCAAGTCACCATTTTAAGAGGAGAAAAAGTTTGTAATCATTATATTTAGAAAATAAGTTGTAACATGTTGCAAAAATATAGGAACAATCCTAAAGCCTAATTTTTTGTACTTGCTTCAAGGACATGGTTAAGTCCTCTTGTAAATGATCACCAACTTGCCAACTTCATAATTTCATTTGAAAACATTGTTTATAAGCATGGTAAAATTTCATGAAAAAATCACATAACTTCTAAGCCATTTTTACTACAAAATTGAATACAATTGAAACATTTTTCAAATGCTTCAGTTTTTTCAAGAGTAAAAAATGCTTACCAACAGTTACACCAAGGATCCTAATCCTAAGTGAAGAAGATATAGATTTTAGAATGTCTAATTGAACCTTTTATTTCAATTAATAACCATATTGTTTAAGCAATAAAATTGCATGAAGGTTTTATTTTATAAGCAACCTTTGTGCATTGAAAGTTTGATTAAAAAATTACCTTTCATGTGAAGGGCCTCACTATCTTTTGCCCTTCATTAGAAGGGCAAAATGTTGTTGATAGGCATCGAAGGCTTCAAATTTATGACCTAGGTAGGAATGTTCATTGAATGTACATTGAAACTAGTGTTGACTAGTTATTGTTTTTCTCTTATAACTGTCAAATATATATATTTATAAAATGTTTTGGGACCACACATTATCAATATCAATATTTAAGAATTGTGTTGCTCGGCAAGTTATCAAATATGTTCGGATAATTATAATCATATGTTATGCATGGGGATAGGTCATCAAATAAGCAATTGATAACCACCTATTATCTTGCCAATTATTAAATATTTATAAGGTTATTTATATTTTTTTTGTCTTTAATTTTTTTGGTAGTAATATTTAAATATTGATAACCTACTTGGATGAAAATTAGGTCATTTAAGTAGGTTATCAAAAATTTGAAAATTCAATAGTAAATAATTATCAATTTAATTGGTTATAAAAAAAATTCATAACCAATTGGTAGGTTATTAATAACCATTTTCATAATTGGGTCAAAATTCTATAATTGGCCAACATTGGTTGAAACCCTATTTCACATTGAAAAAAATCATCCATTGTTGATGATAAACCAATGCATAATTAATCCAAGTGTAGATGTTTATTCTTTGGAGGTATTTCAATCATTAGTTGAGCACTTGTGGTCACCATGTACTTTGTTGGGTAACTTGTATTTGAAAAACCCTATATAGGATAGAAAGAATAATCATCCATTTTTGAAAAACTAGTCATAATGAATCCAAGTCCAAATGTTCATTCCTTGGATGTATTACAATCATTTCTTGGACACTAGGCGTTTGGTTCCTTACTATCCATTCAAGATTTGTTTGGCATTTTCATTGTCTTGGCAATTGGACTTGCAAGCTCAAGGGGTTTATAAGAATTTACCACCAACAACAATGCTTATGTCAAAAAAGCTCAAGGTGAAAATGCATTACTACAAATTGTGGGTGTAATTCATTAATCCTTGTTCACTTGACCAACGAATTCACTACATCCCCACTAGGTCCCATTCATTAGGACTAGTGAATTCACTCAAAATCCAACAAAATCACTTGGTGTAAATGGGTGCATTTTGTTATAATGATGGGAATTTGAATCATGCATCAAACTTAGGGTTGTTGGTTAATACCACCTTGTGTTTTTCACTTTTGGATACTCTTTATATTTTGTTTTTCATTGCTTAATTTTAAGAGCTTCAATGAATCACTTTGTTTTCCTTTACTCCATGGAAAAACTAAAGCAAAGTTTTGAATAACATGATTATCCTGATTTAAGTTATTTGGGGTAAGGTTTGTAGATTTTGAATTATGAGGAACATTTTGAAGGTTTGATCATCTCTACATTTTGGAGGTGGGTTAAGGGTGGTTGTGTGATCCTTTTACAAAAAAATTAACATGTTAGTTTTTTCACAATGAAGTTTAAGGTTTAGGGTTGTTGTGCAATTTTCAAATATTGTAAATGTATTATTTAATATGGTTCATTAGCAAAATTTGTTTTTCTCCTTCAACAATTTCATGTATCCACCAATTATTTAACACCATCATGCATATCATGTGCCAAAGTTTTGCTTGTTGATTGATGTAGATTATAATTAGAACTTCACACAAATGGACCATGACAATCAAAATCATGAATAATTGTAAAACTCACACTATTACAAAAATGGGGTGTAATTCACTAACCTAAATCACTATGGGACTTTTAAAATGAAATAAATTCACTACATTTTAATGATTTCACCCTAATTAAAATTATTCATTATAATATCACTATGTAAACATTGTGTTTCATTATTAATTGACATAATTCACTATTATAATTTATTGTGGTAAATAGGTTCATTTTTATGTTGTTGTTTTAAATACCCTATGCTACTTTATGATATACCCTATATTATGTTAGGCGATTTTAATTATTTGAATTTATGCCCTAAATTATTATAAGTTATTATAAAATATTATACCCTAAATTATATATGTTATTTTATAGTATCCTAGTTATTTTATTATAAGCTTTTTATTTAAAATTATTTAAAATTAAATTAATATATGATATTTCAAGTTATACTTTAAGTTATTCAAGGTCATTATATTTTATGTTATTGTAAGTTATTTTATCCTAATTTTAAAATTTTAAAATAATTAAAAATAACCTACAATAAAATAACTACTAATAACCAATGATAATATAACTTATACTATCCAATAATAACTTATAATATAATAGCCACCAATAGCCGTAATATAACTCAAAACAACCAAAACAACCCACCAATAGCCATTCTTAAAATAGCCACTACTAGCCATCAATAACTACCGATAGAATAATCATCAATAGTCACCAATAAGATAACCACTAATGGCTTACAATAGAATAACCAACAATAACCACTAATAACCACCAATAGCCTATGATAATTTAACTTAAAATAATCACCAATAGCCATTAATAGCCACCAATAGAATAAATACCAATAATTTTTTAATCAAATAACCATTAATAACCACCGCTAAAATAGTTACCAATAACCATTAATATAATAACTAACGTGCTCCCAAGTTCCTAGTTAAACCCAAGATGGGTCTAAATTACTCAAACAACGGAATTGTGAGGAATTCGAAGCACGCTCCCAGCTCTTAACACTATAAGGGGTAGAGGAGCGTGCTAAAGCTCCGGGATGGGATTAGGAAGAGTGACAAGCTTCAATTACTTACTCGAACATGCATAAACCCAACCAACAAGTTGGTTAGATAACTTTCTAGAGCACCTTTAGTATTAGGACAAGCCACAAATGACTTTGGACTCATAAGACTCACCACGGCCCGGACTTAGGGGAAGCCACCACCTTCTCCCATATAGTATTCTTTGCATCTCTCTGCGGCACCTACATCCGAATGGCTTTTTGTCTCAAGACTCCCAAAGAGAAGTCCCGAAATTATCCTGGTTTGAACTCCCGAAACTTTGCGAGGTCATAACTCTTTACTCAAACCTCCGATTGGGATGAGGTCTAAAGCAAACTTATAACTCTCCTTGAGAGCTTTCCAATGATGTATTGCACTTGACCTGCACATACCAAGGTCGGGTTGATTCCCAACTTTTAGTGGTCGGGAGTCAAACTGACAGTTTGACTCCCAGCCTTTCTTTTTGCCATAACATGTGTTACAAATGTCCAAATGGCCCATGCGAGTTCATTTTTGACATCTACACTTTGATAGCTTTCCATTGATATAAAGAACATTCCAATGTGAGGTGTTTTGACCTTTATAATTAAACTTTGAAGTTTCAAGAGTCCCAGAGGACTCCCAAGTCCCCATTTCGGGAATGTGAGTTTCATCTTCACACTTTCTCAAAGTAAGGATGTGACACCCTCCCCCGTTAAAAGAAAATGTCAATGTCGTCATTGACACTTATAATTTCTTTCAAGAATTGCAATTTTTTTTTTCGGATCCTTGGCCATCAAGTGCTGACTTTTGCGACAAGACCTTGCCTCAAGCTAACTTAGGCATCCCCAAGTTTCCAACATTTTCTTGGCAAGTCCAAAGGTATCTCATAAGAAAAACCCTTAACCTTTGTTCCGTCAAAAGACCTAAACTAGCCTAATTAACGCAGCCCTCATTTGGGAGGCCATTATTTCAACCTTCCCCTCAGGAGGAACTCAAATCAAGTCTAATCTTGACCTAAGCTACTTGACATGATTCTTTTCCCAACCTTGCACCTCAATCTTAACAATCAAGCCTAATTAAAGGTATGTTTATTAAGGTACAAGAAGCAACGTTTAGGTTTTACAAAAGCCTAAGTCCAAAGCTACACAATTATAGTATGCGAACGGGGTCATGACTTCTCGCATTGGCCGCCACTACCAACTAACCCTTTGGGATGCATTTTAAACATGTGCACATCCTCGCAAGCTCACCTTGCTTACCTCCCCTTTTAGGGTCAAGGTTTCTCTTAACCCCAAGGTAGGAATCCAATTTTGATTTGGGCCTACGTAAGAAAGTTCCATTTATCCAATGTCAACTTGATAACCCTATTTGTACTTATACATTATTTTCGTGATATAATCTCTTGGAAGTTTTTAGCCTTTATTTCATTTGCAACTTGATGTGGTACATTTTATGTGACTCCCTACCCCACTAAAAGAAAGGTGATGTCCTCATCACATTCTACGTCTCTTTTTTGCGAGTCTAGTGTGGAATTCCTCTATGGCTTCTTAGGCATGTTCCATATCGGATTCATTCACTCAAGATGCCTCTATTGGATGGTATCCTTTCCACTTAACTAAGTATTCATGTTCTCGTCCTTTTAGTTGCCTTGACTTGAGCACGACCTCCACTTCAAATTTTGGTTCATTATGAACCAAGTCTGGTGGGGGCCTTGAGTTATGCTCCCAATTAGGCCTTGAGGCATCGCATGCGACTAGTTTCAAAAAAGAAACATGAAATATGGGGTGAACTCTAAAATTTTCCAATAGTTCTAATTTGTAAGTGTTGGAAAGTTTCTTTTCCAACACATTGAATGGGCCCGCATATGGGCCCAAGAACTTGTGACTCAAACCTTTTGGTAATCGAAAATTCTTGATGTTCAAACACACTTCATCCCCTTTTTGAAACTTCACCTCTCGTTGGGACTTGTCCACAAAATCCTTGTACCTCTTGTGTGCCTTTTTCAAGTTGGCCTTTGCTATTTCCCACAAGCGTCGCCTCTCTTCATCAAGTTGTGTGACCATGGGCACTTCCTCATTTGCATCACTTGGGGGTTGCCCGACCCAAGTTGTGGGCACGATTGGTGACTTGCCTGTCACCATTTGAAAGGGGGTGGTTCCCGTTGTCGAATGCTCCGAATTGTTATAGCAAAATTCGGCCAACTCCAAATGGTTCACCCAATCTTGTTAATCCACCGCCACATAATTCCTTAAGAATTGTTGGATGACCAAATTCACCCTCTCGGTTTGTCCATCTGTTTGGGGTCGAAAGGATGTGCGCATTTTGAGCTTTGACCCCATGCGCCTTCATAAGGCTCGCTAAAACTTGCTTATGAACTTTAGGTCTCAATCCAAAACTATGTCCTTTGGGAGGCCATGATGTTTAAACACGTGTGTGAAGAACAACCTTCCCATCTGTTGGGTTGTGGCACTATCCTTGGTGGGAATGAAATGTGCCATCTTGTTAAATCGATCCACCACCACCATGATGGCATCAAAACCCCTTGATGGTGGCAAGCTAACCATGAAATCCATGGACACACTTTCCCACATCCCTTTAGGAATCACTAATGGTCGCAACAATCTTGCTTGTTTTTTGTTGAATGTCCGATTTTGTTGGCATGTCAAGCAAATCTTCACATATTCTTCTATATCATCTTTCAAGTTGGGCCAATAGTAGGATTTCTTAAAGAATGTTGTGGTGCGTTTTGCACCACCATGGCCCGCGAACGGCCCATCATGACACTCCTTCAAGAGCACATCCTTTCATCCTCCCTTCTAGAACATAGAACTAATTTTGTTTATACCACAATAGTCCATTTTGCAGGTGGAAATGTGACTTGATTCCCTTTTGAATGTTTTGCCTCACTTCCTTGGCGAATTCGTCACGCCGGCTTACTAATCGAACCTCCTTTTGAAGTTTTGTTTCCCCCACATACACCACTTTAAGTTAGTGCTTTCAACTAAGAACATCGGGCACTAGGTTCTCCTTCCTGAACTTATGTCGAATGTCCACATTGAACAAGGCCAATGTGTCTCATTTCACTTATTTTGATGACAATTTTGGTTGAGTGGCAAAGTACTTCAATGTTACATTGTCAGTCCACACCACCTCATCTTTGGAGCCTATGTAATGGCCCCAAGTTTTGAGACAATGTATGACCGCCCACATTTCCTTTTCATGTGTTGGCCACCTTCACTCTATCTCACTCAACTTCTTGCTCTTGAATGCCACCGGCCTTCCATCTTGCACTAAGACTCCTCTAATCGCAAAGTTGGAAGCATCAGAGTGGATCTCAAAATCTTTGTCAAAGTTGGGTAACTTTAACACATGCGTTTTCACCAAAATGCCTTTCAAGGTTTCAAAGGCTTCATTACATACCTCATCCCATTCGTAAATTCTGGAGGATTTCTTCAAAAGGTTTATCAAAGGTGCGGCTATTTTCACGAAGTTCTTGATGAACTTGCGATAGTAGAGGCCAATCCTAAAAAGGTTCTTAAGGCTAAAACCGACCTAAATGGTTCTCAATCCAAGATTGCCTTCACCTTGTGATCATCCATTTTCAAACCTTGCGTGAGGCCCAAGGAAGTCCACTTCCATCACCCCAAATTCGCATTTCTCAAACTTGGCATACAATTTATTTTCCCTTAACTTTTGGAACAACTTTCAAAGGTGCTCCACATGCTCTTCCATAGAGCCGTTATAGATTAAAATGTCATTTATGTATACGACGACGAAGTCATCAAGCCATTCTCGGAAAATGTCATTCATGAAAGTGCAAAATGTGGCTGGTGCATTGGTGAGCCCAAAAGGCATCACAAAGAACTCATATGAGCCATACCTTGTGCAGCAAGCAGTCTTTTCTTCATCCCCTTCCACAACTCGAATTTGGTAATACCCCGAACGTAAGTCAATCCTACTAAGCATTTTAGCTCCTGAGAGTTGATCAAAGAGATCATTGATCCAAGGTAATGGGTATCAGTTCTTCACAATCACCTTGTTGAAGGCTCTATAATCCAGACGCATCCTTAACATCCCATCCTTCTTGTGAACAAAAAGGATGGGTGCCCCATATGGCGATTTCTTAGGTTTAATGTATCCTTTTGTGAGGAGTTCTTCAAGTTGAACTTTAAGTTCTTTCAACTCTTCATGGCTCATTCGATATGGGGCCTTGGCGGGAGGTGCCACTCCCAGCATCACATCGATTACATGATCAACTCGTCTTCTCGGGGGCAAGTCTTCGGGCATCACATCTGGGAACTCATTCAAAACTCATTTAATGCAATTCGGGGAAGTCACCAAGTTGGCGGCTTTCTTGGGTTCATACTCATCCAACACCCGCATCACACACAACATGCCGTAATCTCCCACACATTCTCTTTCCCAAGTTTTTCCTAACATAAAGTGGATGGTTGATCCACCCACACAAGGCACTTCGTGTGCCTTCACCCACATGATCCCATTTTTGGACAAGATTCTAACCAATCTATTGTGCCCTTCTATGAGCACATTGTTTCAGGTGATGAACTCCATTCCCAAAACGCAATCCATTCCTCCTAAGGTGGAAACTAACAAGTCCACCTTTCCTCTCCAATTTCCTAGTTGGAAAGGCATTTCCTTTGCTTATAACGTAGTGGGATGGGGAACCCCATCCGTGAAGTGCACCTCAATGGGTGCTTTGTGCCTTGTGCCCAAATGGAATTCCATCCTTTCGGCGCTTTCTCGGGTTATGAAGTTATGAAAAGCCCATGTGTCTAAAAGACATAACACATCCCACTTAACAATCTTCCCCTTCAAGAAAATGAATCAATTACATTCAGCTTGGGTTAGGTTGGCGTTGAGGGCAATTACCTTAGAGCCCCCATTCCCTGCTTTGGACTTGGGACAATCTTTGGAGTAATGCCCCACTTTGTTGTAATTGAAGCATGTTCCCTTAGGCTTCCCACTAACGTTTCCCTTGGGTTGGCTCCCTTTGAAAGGAGGTATTTTCTTCACAAAATTTCCCTTGGGCTTAAACCCCGAGCCTTGGAATTGTTTAGGTTTTTCCTTTCTTGGGCTTTTTTGCCCTCGGTTCCATTCTCCCTCATGGCATGGTTTCTTGTGAAGGAACTTGTGATCTTTCTTGAACCTGAATTTTTCACCCCGCCCACATCCGAGAAGCCTTCCACTTTCATGATGGCTTCGGATAGTGAGGAAGGCTAATTTTCCTCAAGCTTACGTTTCACCCAAGTTGGAAGTCCCATCACAAATTGGCACACGCAATCCAACTCATGCATGTGCCGGATCTCCAGCATGAGTTCGGAATAAGCCCTCACATATTGTTGCAAGGTCCTGGAGTTTGCACCTCAAAATGTAGTCAAAATTCCTTGGAACGAATTCGGATTTGATGCGTTCCTTAAAGAATTCCCAAGTGTAACCATGGTTCTTCCTTTCCTTTTGTCTCCATGTCCTCCACCATGTGGTGTCATAGCCTTTTAAGTAGGACTGGACAAACTCCATAGCTGAATGTCGTCCAACCTTGGCGGCATGTAAATAATTTTCCATTTTGGCAAGCCAAGCATCCCCAACCTTTTGATCGCGGGCACCATCAAAGTTCCTGAGTTTGGCCGATTGAAATCTCACATCCTTGGATGCTTTTCCTTTGAGTGTCGCAACCAACTCGCTAAAGTCAAGCCTATTCATTTTGAGCAAGACTCCAAATTATTCCTAAGTGAATAGGACCGAGTTTCGTTGCTCCTCTTCACTGTCAGGCTCATCTTGGTCCTCCCTAGTTTTCAGTTCTTCCTCCCCAATTGATTCTAATAGGATTACTCGATTTTCAGTGGGTTCTTCCAACATGGTCTCTTGTGCTTGCTTACGGTTCTTCGTAGGTGCCATCAGAAACTCCCAAGAAATGAATTGAGCTTTACCGAAGCTCTGATACCAAGTGACATGTTCCCAAGTTCCTAGTTAGACCCAAGATGGGTTTAAGTTACTCAAACAACGGAATTCTGAGGAACTCAAAGCACATTCCCAGCTCTCAACACTATAAGGGGTAGAGGGGCGTGCTGAAGCTCTGGGATGCAACTAAGAAGCGTGACAAGCTTTAGTTACTTACTCGAACCTACATCAACCCAACCAACAAGTTGGTTAGATCACTTTTTAAAGCATCTTTAGAGCTAGGACAAGCCACGGGCGACTCTGGACTCATAAGACTCACCACGGCCCGGACTCGAGGGAAGCCACCACCTTCCCCCATATAGTATTCTTTGCATCTCTCCATGGCACCTACATCCGAATGGCTTTTTGTCCCAGGACTCCCAAGGAGGAGTCCCGAAACTGTCCTGGTTTGAACTCCCGGGACTTTGCAAGGTCATAATTCTTTGCTCAAACCTTTGATTGTTAACAAATAGGAGATCTATTCAAGTGCAAACATAAATATTTATTGAAAGGAAACTACAACATGATGGTCACAACATGAAACATAACATCAAGAATTCCTCAAGATTCTTGTCGTTTGAAATACACAAACTTGTGTAATGAAAAAAAAAGAACCAAACCATCAACACCAAGGTATTTAACTAAAAGACCAAACCACAAATAACCAAACTAATATAAGTAAAGAAAGTAATTCAACCTTATGAAAGTAACCTAATTACTTTCCTATTCCAGTAACAAATGAAACTTAATTAATTGAACTTGAATTCTCAACACTCCCCCTCAAGTTCAAATCCACTTCTAGTACACTAAGCATTTTTCTAAACTTCCTTAACTTGTTTGTACCTAAAGCTTTTGTGAAAATGTTAGCAACTTGATCTTCGGTACTGACATGAATAAGGTCAATTTCTTTTGCTATAACTTTTTCTCTAATAAAGTGGTAGTGCACCTCAATGTGCTTTGTCCTAGCATGATAGACCGAGTTGTTAACAAGTAGTATGCTACTGATGTTATCATAATAAATGACAACAGGAACATCCACTAATTGTCCCAAATCTGATAATAGTTTTTGTAACCAAACTACTTCACATGCAACAATTGTTGCACCTTAGTATTTTGCCTTTGTGCTTGATAATGCAACTGTTGGTTGTTTCTGAGTGCTCCAACTATCAGCACCACTTCCCAAAAAAAACATGAAACCACTGGTCGATATTCTATCTGAAACATTGCTAGCCCAATCAACATTTGTGTATCCATGTACTTGTAACTGGCTCTTGGCTTCATAAAAAATTCCACAATGTAATGTATGTTTTATGTACCTTAATATGCGCCTCACTGCATCCAAATGTGGCTTTCGTGGTGTTTGCATGAATTAACTCACCACTCCAACTGCATAACTCAAATATGGTTTATGATGGTCATGTAAATCAAACTCCCCACTATGCGTCTATACATAGTGGTATTTTCCACAAGGTCTATTTCATCTGCACTTAATTTCACATTTTGCTCCAATGGAATTGAAATGGGTTTGCAACCCGTCATCCCATATTTGATCAATTTGTTCAAGGCATATTGCTTTTGTACTAACCATATCCCCTTAAGGGACTGGATAACCTCAATGTCGAGGAAGTAACGCAACTCTCCCAAATCTTTCATCTCAAACTTTTGCTTCAAAAGCTTTTTCAAATCAAAGATGTTTGCATCACTATCTCCTATGATAATCAAATCATTAACATATATGACTATGACTATAATCCCATGATCTGTCTTTTTCACATACAATGAAAAATTTGCATTGGATGTTTGAAATCCACTTGTGACAAGATACTGACTTATCTCGTCTGACTAAACTCTAAGTGTTTGCTTCAAGCCGTACAAAACTTTCTTCAACCTATAAACCAAATTAGGATGTGTTTGGTCCACATAACTTGGTGGTTGCTCCATGTACACTTCTTCATGTAAATCTCCATGAAGAAAAACATTCTTTACATCCATTTGATGTAAAGACCATCCTTTTACTACTGCCATAGCAATGATTGTTCTTACAATTGTCATTTTAGCAACTAAATTATAGGTCTCCTTGCGGTCTATGCCATAAGTTTGGGCATAACCTTTGGCAACCAATCTTGCTTTGTATCTACTCACAGATCCATTTGCATTGTGTTTGACTTTGGACACCCATTTGCACCCAATTGCTTTCTTGTCCTCTGGTAAAGCTACCAATTCCCAAGTAGCATTAACATCCAAAGTCGCCATCTCTTCATCCATGGCATTGTCCCATTTAAGGTTTCTAACCACTTGTTCAAAACAAGTGGGTTCAACCTCCTGTATAACTTTCACCATGTATGCGTAATGATGAACTACAAAGCCATCATATGTGAGTCTTTGTACAGGGTACTTGACTCGTGTGGATCTTCGTACTCCACTGTTGTTGTCAGGTGTTTTCAAAACTTTCTTAGCCATCCGAACTCTAGGAGTAGTAACTGAAGGAATTCTTGATTTTTCACCCACTCTTCTCTGAATCACTTGACTCATCATCTACATGAGGATTTCTAGATGATGTTTGAAAACAACCATGTACAATGTTTGAAGATTTTAATCTTCCTTTCCATGGAGTGCTACTAGACCCATTAATTGAAGACTCTTATGGTCCACTGATTAATTGTGATTCTTGTTCCACATTTGATGAAACATCACCATTTTTAGCCTTTCCATCTTCTACTACCTTCAGTGGTGAACACCAACTAACCATCTTATCAAACACAACATCTCTACTCACTTGCAACTTCCGAGTGGAAGGATTGAAACATCTATATCCTTTTTGTTATAATGAATATCCAATGAAAATACATTTCATAGCTTTTGGGTCTAGTTTTGATCTCTTTTCATCAGGAACATGCACTTATGTAATGCAACCAAACACTTTAAGGTGTGAAACATTGGGTTTTTTGCCTGTGTATTTTTCTTCAGGTGTCATGCCATGAACTATCATTGTGGGTGTTCGATTCATGATATAAACTGTAGTTGCTACCGCTTCGGCCCAAAAGTAATTTGGCAAATTTTTCTCATTCAACATGGCACGTGCTATTTCTGCAATGTGCTTATTTTTCCTTTTAGCAACTCCATTTTGTTGTGGGGAATAACTACATGAGTATTTCCTTTGAATCCCATGCTCCTTCAAGTACTCATTGAATTCATTTAAAAATATTCTCCCCCTCCATCGGACCTTAGGCACTTGATGTTCACACCCTTCTCCTTTTCCACCATTGCTTTGAAATTCAAAAAATGTTGAAACACTTTACCTTTGTGTTTCATGAAATAGACTCGCACCTTCCTTGTGTGGTCATCAATGAAACTCACATAGTACTTGCATCCTCCAATGGATTCTATCTTCGTGGTCCACACATCTAAGTGGATCATTTCCAAAGGTTTAGAACTTACATGAGTTGTTCGTGCTGGGAATGGATGCCTAGCTTGCTTCCCCAATTGGCATGTTTCACAAACTTTTGACATCACCTCTTCTGTTCCAAATTTGGGAAGGCCTCCAACAAGATTTTGTTTTTCCATCAACTTAAGACGTTGGAGATTGACATGGCCAACCCGCTTGTGCCAAATTCCAATGTCTCCAACTCATTTTCCATGTGTGAATAACATGGAATTCACCTCAAGCATGTTCACATCCAAGGTGAACATTCATCCATTCCTTTCTCCTTTTGTAATCAATTTGCCTTGGTTCTTCATGTCTTCCACAAAACATCCATTTGGGTTGAATGTCACTTGTAAACCTTGTTCCACCATTTGGCTTACAAAGACCAAATTTTTTGTTATGGGAACATGAAATACATCTTTTAAGTACTTTATTTGCCCATCTTGTATGGACAATGGCACCTTGCCAATTTGTGTGATGGGATGTGTAGTGTCATCACTAGTTTCCACAAACCCTGGTGTCTTCAAATCCTTTGTATCTCTAAACCATTTTCCATGACTAGTCATGTGGTTTGAAGCTCCAAAATCCACATACTAGACATTGTTATCTGATACACCTCCTATCATTGAATTTGTCATGTGCTGCATCATAAATAGTTGTTCATCACCTTGATTGCTAGTTGATGCATAATTCCCTTGTTGCAACTTTCCATTTTGTGCATCATGCTCCCTTTGATAACAATTCTTTGCCATGTGCCTAAGTTTCCCGCAATAGTAACAATTTGAGTCACTATTTGGTTGTTGACTTCGATGACTTCCACCACAACCTCCATGACTTCTTCAACTTCCTCTTCCTCCAAAGTTTCCTCATCCACCTCCATGAGCTTGACCTTCATGTTGATGATGTCCACCATGCAAACTTCCGTGTTGACCTCGAAATGAAGTTTTACCACCTCTACCTCTACCTCTACCTCTACCTCTATTAGTATTTGAGTAGAAAACACTTTCTTGTGATCCTCCATTGGATGAAGTACCAATAATTCTCATTTCTTCACTTATAAATAATGATATTAAGTCTTGGAAATTGGGAAATGTTTCTCAAACTACAATTGAAATACAAAACTGGTTATAGTATTTTCCAAGTCCATTCAAGGTGACGACCACTAAATCTTCATCATCTACAGGGGCTCCTATAGATGCACGAGCATCTGCAAGGTTTTTCACCTATGTAAAATAGTCACTGATGTTCATCTTGTTTTTGTGTAGATTATGCAACTCTTACTTGAGCTGCATTTTGTGGGCTTGTGTATTAGTGCTATACATCTTCACTAATGTATCCCAAGCTTGCATACAAGTGCTTGGATGATTTTGCATCTTGAATATGCATAATCATGGAATCGGACACACTCACAGAAAGCCAATACAAGACTTTCCTTGTTTTTTCATGCCAAGTTTTATTGGTTTGAATTTGTTGTTGTGTGGGGTTTTCTGGGAGAGGAGTTTCTTTCTCATCACCAATTATGAATTCCCAGTAGCCTTTCCCCATCAAAACATTCATAATCCTAAATTTCCACACTTGGAAATTATTTTTGTCTAATTTTTCAATTGCAATTTGAAAAAGATCGTCCACCATCTCTTAAAGCAACACTCAATATCTTCTTGGGGTTTCACAAATGATTTTAATTCCTTCCTTAGGTTTATAGGATTAGGGTTGAACAAGATGGACCTTGCATATGTATGTATGTCTTGAATATTATATGAAATTTTATACTATACATGGGTTTTATGTATATGTACGTATTTTGTATAATATTTCGTATGGTATTAAATACATGATTACATACCACACTTTTGTATGAAGATCTTGATAATGTATTTGTGCTTCCCAATCTTTAAACTCCTTCCTTCAATTTCTCCCAAGTTATATTTGCTCCATTTCAAAAAATTGTTTTGATGTCTTCTCAAAATAAACTTTCGTCACAACAACTTTATAAAGCTACACCGCTCACATATGACCTTGGATCGATCTAAAATCTTGGTGAAACATGAACAACTATGTCTACTACCCCCTCTCAAAAGTTCAGTTCATTTAACTCCATAAAATGAAAAATCTTGCTACTTCCATGAAGTCACCTCAAACTGGGACCTGAACACAAAATTACGTACAACTTGTTCTCAGCAACTCCAAACTCCTTGAGATTTTGAGAGACACATTAGATATATGTCTTTTATATCTGCTCAAAAGTTTAGCTTTATTGATGATGACCACAAAGAGTTATCACTTTCAAAAGGAACGGGCTTCAAAGCTGAAACTGAAACTTTAAATGCTTGGATCTCTCTCAATAAAAATCCAAGTGACATGAAATTTCTCTCACATATATATTCCTTTATGATTTATACGATCCCAAAGCTGTAGATCCAAAAAAGCTCAAACAAAGGAGATATGACCAAAAAACCAGATCTAGCACAAAGTCTTCAAAGGCTCATAACTCTCACAAAACATATCCTTTTCTTTTGAAAATTTGAGAATAGAAGCATCTTATACTCTTTTATAATCTCTCCAAGTTTCATTCCAAGATCTTTTCACAATAGATCTAGATCTAGATTTAAATATCTGATTTCCACAACCTTGATATGTTGATCTCTTCTCACCTCTTTTCCTTTCTTTTCTTTCTCTTCGCATTCTTTCCTTTCCCTGTTTCTTTTTTGCACTTGACAAACTCTTATGATATTACTAGAGACTCTCAAGCTCTAGTTTTAGAAACTTTCTAGCTCTAGATTTCTTTCAACTTTTTCATTCAACAACCTAAGCTCTGATACCATGTTAACAAATAGGAAATCTATTCAAGTGCAAACATAAATCTTTATTGAAAGGAAACTACAACATGATGCTCACAACATGAAACATAACATCAAGAACTCTTCAAGGTTCTTGTCATTTGAAATGCACAAACTTGTGTAATGAAGAAAAGAAAACCAAACCATCAACACCAAGGTAATTAGTTAAAAGACCAAACCACAAATAACCAAACTAATATAAGTAAAGAAAGTAATTCAACCTTGTGAAAGTAACCTAATTATTTTCCTACTCTAATAACAAATGAAACCTAACTAGTTGAGCTTGAATTCTTAACATCGATTAAGATGAGGTCTAAAGCAAACTTGTAGCTCTCCTCAAAAGCTTTCCAACAGTGAATCGCACTCGACCTACACGCACCAAGGTCAGGTTGATTCCTGACTTTTAGTGGTTGGGAGTCAAATTGCCAATTTGACTCTCGGCCTTTCTTTTGCACATAACATGTGTTACAGATGTCCAAATGGCCCATGGGAATTCATTTTCGACATCTACACTTTGATAGTTTTCTAATGATATAAATAATACCCCAATGCAAGGTGTTTTGACCTCTACAATCGAACTCTGAAGTTTCAAAAGTCCCAAAGGACTCCCAAGTCCCCATTTCGAGAGTGTGAGTTTCATCCTCGCACTTTCTCAAAGTAGGGTTGCAACAATAACCATTAATAACCAGCACTAAAATAGCTACCACTAGTCATTAATAGAATAACCATTAATATCCACCATTAAAATAATTACCAATAGCCATTAAATAAAAAACCATTAATATCCACCACTAAAATAACTACCAATGACCATTAATAACAACCAATAGAATAACAACCAATAAACATCAATAAAATAGCCATTAATAACCATTAAACCAATAGCCATTAATAGCCACCAATAAAATAACCAACAATGACCACCAATATAATAGCCACAAATAGTTCAACAAGTGGGGTACCTGTACCCGAAATCGACAAGAAATCAATTAGTTAGCTTGCATATGTTGCAATATATATATTTTTTTATTTTTTTATTTTTTTTCGCCAATATCATCTATCAAGATCTAATGTTCTTCTCAAGATGTCAATGATATTTATAAAGCTCCCTAGAAATTCCAACAAGAAAAAATCCTAGAACACCTAATAAAATAATGCACGCCTAACACAAATTATTTATTCTTCGAGATCCTATTATGGGTTCTATTCGAAGCCATTCATATTGGCAATTCATAACCATAACAAATGAAGTCTCCTTATTCCATGTGGCTTGGCAGGGTAATTTCACCAGGGTAATATAACCTATAATATCCAATAATAACATAAGGTGAAATAGCTTTCAATAGCCAAAAATAACCAAAAATAACATCACATAGTCAAAAATAACCTAAAATGAAATAACTTAAAATAACAAAAAAAACTTATAATAGCCACAAATAACCTAAAATGAAATAGCCTATAATAGCCCAAAAAAATTAAAAAATAGCCTAACATAGGTAATATTATTATATTAGCAAAACATTTATCCACTTATTAAACATTTTCTTTTTCAAAAGAATGGTCATTGAAATGTTATTGAATAGTGATATTCAAAAAAAAATTGTTCAAATTATTTTACACTTTCAAAAGGAAATAAATGTAATTATGTACATTATTGAAAAAACTTCTAAATTAAACTTTAATCATTTCATTTAAACAAAATCTCAATAAGATATGAATTTTTCAAAGTTTATGTTTCTGTAATGTTTAAAATAAAATATTTGATAAATAGAATGCAATATAACACATTATCACAACAAGTGTGGTGGCTTGATGGTAGGGGTGTTTACCTTTATCCTAGAGGTCAAGGGATTAAATTTCACAAATGGTGTGTTTGTGGTCCACAATGGTAGATTGATTGAATATTTTCCTATGTAATTCCCTAAAATAGGTGTTTATTTAAGTTGATTATATGACCTATGTACCTAGGCTAGGTTTTTAACCTAATTTAGGTAGTGACATGTGTTAATAATTCATAAATTAAAAATCATGAAATTATTAATAATATTAAATATTACATTAAATATGAAATAATTTAAATTTAATTGATTTCCATGATGCTTAGTTAATTAATTAGTAAGTGAAATGGCTTGGTAAATTTGTATTTCATTAGGTACTAGTGGATCAATTCATTGTCCGTATCAACTAATCCCTGTTCATTAGGGGGTTGACTAATTTTTCCATGGTAAAAATGTCCAAATTCACTCAAAATCTAGTGAAACCCAAAATGAGCTAGGATGCCTTTTGGTGTAGTGTCACTTCAAGTGACAAAATAAATTAGAAGGAAAAAAAGGAAGGGTCTAAACCCCACCTTGCAAAGGTTGGGATGAAACACCAAAAGGTTGATGTGTCAACTCCTTTGAAATATAACTAATGATATTGTCAATGTTGTAGAAAATGATGGAACTAAAGATGGCATCTAGTGGGAGGATCCACACACTACAATGGCATATCCAAATGAAGATCCAAACCAAGAAGGAGAATAATCAAACAAATAATGGGACAAAGACGATGACAAAAAGGATGATAGAGTTTTTCCACCCCCACCTATCAATGTCACCATTGGAAGGCCCCTGACATGTGAGTTCCAAAAGAGGTGGATGTAAAGGGAAGGTAAATTGAAAAATTGTTGTTCAAAATTCTATGTTTGTATTTGGTTGAGGGTAAACAAACATTAAGGTGTCTTTTTTAAAACACCTATCCTTGCATGCATCATGAAATTTCAAAGAAGAACAAAAGGTTTCAATGGTAGTTTCAACATTATTTGATGATGATGAGTTAGAGGGCAAATATCTACAGTATAATAAAAATAGGCTTTTCAAGAAAAAGAAAAAGATCACTTCATCCTTAATTGATATATGTGTTATCTCGCATTCCTATCCTTTTATGCAAAATAGTAAACATGGAGGCAATCAATCCCATTATAAAAAATGATGTAGCCCTCTTGTCAAGATCATTTTCTAGTGGGTACATTCCAATTTATGCATCTTTTTATGTTTCATTGGAACACAAAGATAATCACGTGCATGATGTAACAAACAAAATCCAAGATAGTTGGGATGATGTTGGGGTTATGAAAAATGACATGTTTGAGGCATCTTGTTCAAAAACAACCCTCAAGTGTTTTGCAACAAAATGTTTCATATTTGGGACAACAATCACCAATACAAGGCATGATATGAAAATAGAGGCATTTTCAAATGAAAATTTCCACATATCTCCAATAGCAATTGTTTTGGATGGGCATAGATATAATCATGCTGTTGAAACAATAGGATCAGAGGAGAGATTGCACATTCAAAGCACATAGATCACACAAGTATGTGAACAATGCTTGGAGTGAGATATCCAACTCTCCTCCAACCT
>Ga0209611_10005570_pt1 | contig 21037 bp, 11 predicted proteins | sample S1TSphgellanicum_3_FD_187693 | JGI IMG/M metagenome (GOLD analysis project Ga0209611, IMG submission 187693) | Host-associated microbial communities from peat moss isolated from Minnesota, USA - S1T2_Fc - Sphagnum magellanicum MG (SPAdes) (version 2) | ecosystem: Host-associated > Plants > Peat...
CCCCCCCCCCCCCCACTCTGTATTACTCCCCTTTACTTCAGGGAAAAAAAGACACCTAACGCCCAATTCAAGTATTCAAATGCTTGTGTTTTCATACTCAAAAGCTCTGTCTCTTTCTCTTTGTCTCTCTTTCTTTAAGTTTTTTTGCCTTCATCAATCATCAACTCTAATCCCTTCTCCCTCTCTTTTACTCTCTCTCTCTCTCTCTCTCCTTCCTTTTCTCCCCTTCTCAAAGCATTGGCATGAATCTCACACAACACAACAACACATACATTTGAGAGAATTTTTCAAAGGGTTCTAAAAGGGGTCACACTCAAAAGGGCTTGAATTTAGCCTAAAGTTGCGCTAGCTACTATTGCTTGGTCATCCAAAGGAAACTCACTATATTTATATTTATAAAATAGATGCACGTCCAATAGTTAATGTCTATGGGTATTATCAAATTCCATATAGAAATGAGCTTATTGTTGTTGTAAGCATTGCATGTGCACTTTTTATGTATTTGGGTGGTGATGTATGCGAGTAAGGGAAAAAGGTTTGAGAACTTCTAGAAGTCAATTGCATTTTTCTTGTGCTTACCACTTCCTTTTCAAGAAACATAGAACTTCTTTGCAACGTGTGCATTGTTAGAGGTTTGCTTTAAGGGGATCTTGACAATGAGAGCTAGAAAGAGAATGCTGTAATCCAAAATACCCTTTAGCCCAATTTCCACGACCCAATTTGCCTGGGTACATGATAAACTAAGAAGTGTTAAGGATTTTTCTTTTGTGAAGAAAACACTAACAGTAAACTTCTCAATTCACCATGTGACTTAGATGGCATTAACAATTATCATGAATTTTCTATCTCAATGGATGTGGAGCATAGGTCTTAATTCATATTCTTTGAACTATACCAGAAAGGAAATATAGCACCAACCTAGCAGCTTCTAAATTTATTGAAGGATGAAAAATTTATTCACCTTAAGATTATTGGAAACTATAATAGATGTTTAACTTGTGTACATAAAAATTGGTAGCAAAGTTAAGGGTGTTGTTCTCAAGGCTTGTGTTTTCTTCAAAAAGGAATTTGTATGCAACAATTGCTTACTGTAGGAAGGTCAAGGCATGGCAAACTAGGTTGCATGGCATTGTTAGGAATCTTTTTTCTCTGAAATTGGTGTTGTAGATAAGGTTCATAGGTACTAATTTGTATTGTTGGGAAGTGATGGAAGTCCATTCTCATGACCGAATTGATGAAAGTCCATGCTCATGACTTGATAGGTTAATTTCCTTTGTGTTCACTAAGCCCATCTTGTAGTCATAGAGTATTTTCAATGTGATGAAATGCCCTTTAAACTTTCAATCCCACTGACTTCAACCAGTGACAAAGCTTTTCTTTCACCATGTTGGTGTCTTTCAAAATAGAGTTATCTGTAAAGTGACTCTCTGTTTCACCCCTATCTCCTCTGCTTTCGGCCTCTACCCCCTCTTTCAGTGGTATCCGCAAAGTAAGGAAATTTGATTAAATCTGGGTATGAAATACTGAAACTGGGCATTTAATGCACGAGGTTCGAATGTAATTATAGTAGTTATACAGGTAGGAGCAGTGAAAATATATGTTGCAGCAGTGCAGGCGCTCTAGAAAAAGGAAACACATGATGAAACTCAGTATACCAACAAAAATTGGTGGAAAAACTAGTTTGGCTCCCAGTTGTTTCCATTTGTAACATTTTCACTCCTAGGTCTGTGTTTGATGCCCTCTGAAGCCGAAACTAGCTGCTGTAGCCCCCTAATCGCCTGACTTTACGGATAACTCTAATCCCTCACTTCCATTTGACCTTGAAAAGGAATGCCTCCTGTATTTGACCATCTATGGTAACGTAATGTCCCAGGTCCAGTGGCATGCAGTGCTTTGGTTTCCACATTCTTCTATGTTCATATTATTATTCCCCCCATACTGCCAATCAGGGCTGACTTGGGAGTCAGGGAATCAACCAGAGAGCCCATCTGGCTGTCTAGGAAACAAAATTAATAAAGAACACAACAATTGAGCCTACTTTGATTTTATTTGTGAATTGTCGGACTTATTTTCTCTCATATAAATTGTTAGTTACAGAGTTCTGTGGAAAAAGCACTTGAGAAAATGGATAATTTTTCAGTCCCAACACTAAAGGTCTTGCAAGTTGCAAGTTTATGGGTTATTATTTGTTGAAGACCCATAACTGGAAATGAGAAAAAAATCAAATATGGCAGACTGTTAGTAGTCACATATTTACTGGCAAATTCTCGCACCCCCCACTTCCCGTCCCCCACCAGCTTCTGTACTCATCAGATGCTGCAACAATAGTACTAATGCAACCTTAGGGGATTGTGTTAGGTAGACAGTCCCAAGAGTCAGAAATCCATTGTCAAGAAACCCAACTATCACAGACAGAATTTGCTGCAATTTTTAAAAAAATTTGGCACCCAAAAACAAAAGTTTGCTATGCCAATTTGCCTTCCATATTCACATAACATCCAAGCATGGTTACATCTTAACAAGTCCCAAGGAAGATCCCAATCAAAACTTAGAAGTTATGATTTGGGAGTGTTAGTTTTGCCTCATAATGTTCCCCTTAATCATGGTTGATTTGGTGATCTTTTGCATTCAATGGGCTTTTCAAAATTGTTTTAAGTATAACAACCAATGATGATGATGTCTACTTTGGTGCTTGTTTAAGTTACATCCAAGCATTGAAAAGTTGTAACAGTAGGAGTGATGGGGGATACCACATTGCTTTTCTAGAACCTAGATTATAGAACAAATTTGCTATCACAATAATATCAATTTTCAATGTGCTTTAACAATCAAATTTAGTTGCAATCAGAAAGTAAAATCATTATCACCACATTTATAGATCATGACTTTGTTATGTGTGCTAATTACACAACTATGAGAGTATGTATGTGTGTGTTCTTGGGGCAGAAACAAGACATGGGGGGATGTGCTCCTGATGGCATTAACTGATCATTTCAAAAGGTTCTGAGTTTTATTACCTTCTACCTGTTACTCAGACAATTGAAAGCTAATCAGAACATAGTACCCACCCTACACCCACTACAAGAAACAAACTGGGCATCTACTCTTTTGATTTGTGTGTGTACAAGTACTCCAAATTCCCTCCCAACTTCCAAGTCCTTCAACTGTTTTTGAACTTGTCAAATGGAGGGGTTCGAAGTTCTAGCTTTGGTCTCCCCAGAGGTTGCATTAGTTAGAGCTTTTGCTTGTGCACTTTCTTGCTCTCCCCTTTTTTGTTCTGGGGTTGTTATGGGTGCCTTTTTCTTCCCAATGAATCCATTCATTTGTGTGATACAAAATTCTACCTTGGGAAAGAAATATTTAAGAAAGTTCAAGTAAGTGCCAATCTATGGGAAACAACTTTTGACATAAGCCAATAAAATGAATGAATTTCAATGACAACTGTACTTTCAATGGATTTTCAAGCTACTTAAAGGAATCAGGGAGCCACAATTATGGGGTTCATTATCGAATCATATTGACCATTCATAATGTAATACTTGATATTTGAAACCTCCTTGCAGATATGATACAGCCATTAGACCTTCCATATGGATTGTCTTGTCTTCCATTAAGTTTTTCTCTGGCTTCATAATTAATGACAAGAAACTCGAAATGCTCAATCAATCATACAGCTTGATGTCTTCACTAGCTGCCTATATGTATCAAGTTGTCTTCAATGCAAGAACTCTTGTTTATGTCCTGCATTTTAGTTTTTGGTTCCCTTTCATGCTTTCTTGTGGTATCAGACTGAGAAGCTATGGAAAAGTTTTGGTCAAATTAAAGATAATAACGCTCCATTCCCAACTGCCTAGCTTCAAAGATAGTAGTTATTTCTGTCGGAGCTGAACATTTTCTAATTGCTATTAGGAGGGGCAAGGGCCTAGTGAATGCTTGTCACCAATGATTGGGAAAACACTAAGTTCCCACAATTTTGCTTGTGTTGGCTGATAACTACATATGCGCAGCATTCAACATGATGGCTAGAGGGAACAATGAACCAGCACCCATTAGCAGACCATGCAGGATATGGATGGTATGTGGATAGCAAACATTTTTTTCATTGACTTCATGTCCCACAACTTGCTATGGCGGTGAGCTATGTACTAGACTGTTCACATGTGTATGATATATGTTAGTGTTGGGTGGATTTTCAGAACAATAATTTAGGTCTGACTTTCAGAGTGCGAACTAGAATTGGACTCAGATCTAATTTTTAAGAATTGGACCCAAAACCAGGTGCCCTTGCTTTGTTTGTGTGCGAAATTGGAACATAAATGAAGATAAATATCTTAGAAAAAGAAGTGAATAGAATTGGATTACCAGGAGAATACTCAATAGTTAATTGTATGTTTTGATTCAGGTTAGTAAGAAATAGATCAAAACTAGGTCTAATTTTCAAAACCAAAATCAAATTTCTAGTTCCATTTATGTGTGGAACCAAACTTAGGATAGTTTTAATTGATTACTTAGAACTGAAACCAAAGCAATTCTTTTTTATTTAAGAACAAGAACTTATGATTCTTCATAAAAGTAAAAAATCACCCAACCCTAGGTACTCACCCAACAACCACCAAATACCTTACCTACTTACATAGTACCCACTTATATTACCTATCTACTTACATATGATATTTACCCATGTACATTCCAATGACAATGAAAATTAGAGTGTTATTAATTACACATTTCATGCACTTTGTTAACATCTTTTTAGATCATCTTACATGAGTAGTGCTTGAAAATTATGTACAATTTTATTGACATCTTATAGTATTATCACTTGCAAATTTCGTAGTTTTATTGGCATCTTTTTTTCATATCATTTTGCATGGTCATAGCTTGCAAGTTTTGTGGTTATTGAAATTGTCTCATATCATCTTGCATGACCTTGTAAATTTTATGTAGTCTTTTTTTGGATCATTTTAAACAATCATTGTCTATGATTTCTATACAATTTTATTGATACATTCTCATATCATTTTGCATCATCATTGTTTGCAAATTTTGTGGAATCTTCTCAAATCATCTTGCATGATCTTTGCTTGTGAATGTAATTTTATTGACATCTTTTCATATTATTTGTATGATTATTGCTTGCAAACTTTATATTTGCTTGACCTCTTAGTTCTAGTCAATTGTTTGTTTCCTAATGCATGGATGTGCAAGCTAGTACACTTGAGCTTCTATCTTCTAGTTTTAGTTTGTGATTTGCTTTCTAATGCACTAAGGTGCAAACTAATACACTCATATTCATATTGATCTTGCATTCAACAACATTGAACTTGATTATGATAAATGTGAGTTTTTAAAATATGGCTTTGATTTTTGATTGTTTGAGTTGGCATGCACTAACTTTACCTTTATTGAAATTCATCTTTACTAGGAATATTGTCCAAAATTTGTTTAAAATTGCATAATTTTATGAAATTGCAGAAAAAAATTCCATATTAACAATTTAAAAGTTAACATGAAAATGTGTGCACATAACCCTATGATTGTTGTTCACAAAACACACTTGAAAAGCAATGGTAATGTTAGTTCATGCCAAATTGAAACAAACATGGCAAGAATTGAGAGGTCACTCCAATTTATGTCAATAAAAACTTTAGGTTTAACACATCATGAGACATGGAAAAAAGTAAACCCTTTCACAAAGAACAAAGAAAATGATTAGGCCTTTTTTTTGGTTCATTAAATTGTCACATTAGTGTAGAGGACCACAAAGCCCAAGTTTATTTCAAATAAATTGTATAACACTAGTTTTCTAAATTTCAAAATTATGAGGCCCAAACATGCAAATTGAAACTCAAAATTAAATGCATTTACATTTTTGGAGCAATTGTATTGAACATTTTATAATATTATCTAATTCCAAAAGTGTTTGAAATGGGTTTCATGTAAAATGTTTTCACCCAAAACTTAAATGAATTATGGTTAATAATGTTTTAGGGTTGTGACACCTTGGAGCCTAATGTTAAGATCATAGCACATTGAATTGTACATGGACCATTTCAACAATAGTTGATGCAACTATCAAATTTGTGAACTATAATCACAAGCTCTACAATGTAATTGTTAATACATCCATGATAATGCATTCTACATTTTACAATAAATAATAAGTCATGTTTTTTTACAAATTTTCATTTTTTATTGAATACAAGTCTTGCCATGAATGATGTTTTCAAATGGTTTATTATAATCTCCTTTGATGCAACTTTATGTGGATCATTTGATATTTCGAAGGTAGAATATATGCAATATTGTATTCATTTTAGATATTTAAAAATATTTTGAGTTAATTTGAGACCTTTTGAAATCTTTTGAAATATTTTGAAGCATTTTCCCTTCAACTAAGTACTTAACAATGTATAAATAGAAATAATTTTCCTCATGTTACATTTAGTCTATTCAACACCAATTTTGGGTATAACCTTGCACCTTAACCATGTTATTTTTTTTCATATTTTCATAATAGAACCATGTTTGAATCTATATCTTGCACACTTTGATTTCTTGTCTTTAGTTTTTTTGTTTCATGTTTGAACTCCAAATTAAGCATAATTTTGTCATGGTTGGTTCATGTCTTTAAGAATTCATATTGTTTTAGTAGTTTTTGTGCTTGTGATAGGAAGATTGAAAATATAGAATGTTATTGATTTTGGTTTGTTGGTTTAACCTCATTGTACATGGATGGAATTATGCAGTTGGAACATGCGATTAAAATGCAACTTATGGTCAAATTGTGATATATGTTTTGAAGCAATGGGTTTCAAGCATTCAAAGCTAATTTGAAATCATTATTGATCTTGTAGTTAATTGGATCTTTGTCTTTTAATGATGTAATGGAACGTTGACATTGAAATTATGTTATTGAATATAACTTACCTCAAAAGGCAACAAAGGGGAAGATATATGAAATCATTTGCAAGTGTGTGATGTGTTATGTTTTCAATAGTATTTGGCTAGTCTTCATGGGGGTTTTGAAAGTTGCCTTGCTATGGGACATATCTATTTTTTATATCATTTTCTATGTTCACATCCTAAAACATAACATTTCATATTTTTGTGTATGGAGGTTAATGATGGGAGTTGGGTTTTTTTTGGGGAAACAATATGTGGTGCACCCCCAAACTCCTTGAAAGAGTTAAGTGCAAGTTCAAAAATGAAAGCAATGGAAGAAGAAGGAGTTGGGGTATGCTCCCTAATTCGTAGCACTTTGAAGGTAAAAAGGGCATGTTAAAACTCCGAAATGAAGATTAAAACGAGTGACAAGTGGATTAATTATTTATATGCACTTGCACAAACTAAACAACAAGTTGGTTAATGCACAATTGAAACACTTTTGGTGCACAGATTGACCACGAACATACATGGACTCAAAAGATTCACCACGGCCTAGATTTGGAAGAAGCCACCACCTTTTGCTTTATAGTCTTTTCTATGACTATCCATGGGATTGCACCCAAATGTCATTTTCCCAAGACTCCTAAGTTAGGAGTCTCAAAATTTCTAAATTTGGGAATTTGGGCACTTTGGAGGCTCATAATTTCTTATGCAGACATCCAATTGACATGAGCTTTAAAGCAAAGTTGTAACTTTCGTTAAGAGCTTTCTAACGATATGTGACACACAACATGCATGCATGTAAATCAAGGCAATTCTTGACTTTTAGTGGTCGGGAGTCAAATTGACACTTTGACTTTTGGCCCTTTTTCGGCCATAAATTGTGTTTTAAGTATTCAAATGAATTATGCAAACCCATTTTAAACATTTAAATCCCAAGAACTTTCCAATTGTATAATGAACTTTTCAATCCAATGAGTTTTGACCCTTCAAATCTTTTTATTTGAAAATTCAAGAGTCCATTAGGATTTCAATTCTCAAGGTGAGAGTCCAATTGGGAGTGTGTGGGTTCATTTTCGCACATTTTCGCACTCTTAGGAGTGTGAATGTGACTTTCGGGTTGCATTCTTGGCCTGCACTTTATCCATGCCCTTGCCTTGGTTGTGAGCCCATAGGGTTAGGGTTGTGACAATGTGAATTAAAAATAAAAACAATGTGTTAAAATTGAAAGGAATTTTTTATCAATTGCAAATTGGATGCACCTAGTTGACCCCAAAAAAAGTTGTAATATTTAAAAGAGTTAAGTAAATCTTGCAACATGCTATAATTTCATATATGATTTCTTAATGTTTTGTATGTGTCACAGAATAAATAATTCATTTTCACACTTATAAGTTTTTTAAAAATTACATCTCATTGCACAAAATAAATTTTTTTATTTATTCTAAAGCACATATATAAACCATAACACATTAGATCTTAAAATAATTACATGTGCATGTTGTCATCAATATTCAACCAATAAAATTATATTGCAATGTGAATTATTTTCAAAGTGACAAATTCACAATATTGCAAATGTAAATAACTAATTAGTATATTTTGATTTTGTCAATGGACAATAATTTTTAAAAAGAAAAAAGGGGATCAGGAGGCATCTTACACGTAAAATTATTCATTTTGAAAGAACCTTATAAGTAATGTGCCTCCTCTCTTAATGTTTGCATGTTATATGTGACATGATTTGATTTGTGTTATATTAATTTATTTCCAATGTATTCAACAAGATGATTCTATGCACCCACCTAATTCTTTTTAAATTGATTAATGAATTCATTAAAAAAAACATTTACAAAACATAACCCTATAAAATTTACCTTAAAAAGTCATACCAATAATATACATATAGAAAAACTTATAATATCATCATCACATACCATAATCAAATTCTTCCAAAACATTTAACATCAATATATAATGATTATCATTGACCCCTACTTTCTATTTCACATACTTCAAAGTTCAAGTATAAGCATTTGACCACTTGATCATAAACTTGAAACAACCACATGCCTATGTACCACTTAACACACACAATATTGTGTCGCATTATCAAATTTACATTCACTTATGGATTCATAATATTATGAGGTATTTATATCTAAAAAATATGTAAGGTCAACTTTTTTAAAAATCATTGGAATTTTAGAATGACAAAACCTAATGTAAGTAAAAATAATACACCCATCCAACCTAACAACAACCAAATTACATATTATTTTTCCAAAAGGAAAGAAACAAATCCAAACTAAATTGTCACACATTAAAACCAAATTAAAAAAATTGGTATAATTATTAATTTCAACAATGACGTACCCTAATGATTAAAATATTTCCAATTATTGGCATGAGGATTTCCAATTGATTAAATATCTTTCTTGAATTAAATGATTAATTAAATGATAAACCCCTAATAATTGTTATGAAAATAATGTGGATGTTCAATAGTTGTGAACAAATTCTTACTTAAAGCCATTATCAATCTTCAAACATGATGTTCATGATAATAACCCTATGGTTTTTGATAATCATCTGATTTTGAAATAATTCAAATATCTATATTTCTTGGAATATAATTAGAATTTGAAATTAAACAACAAGTTCTTTTACATGCTTCATCATGACCTTTGATGTTAATGATATTTTAAAAATACCTAGATTCAATAATAAAAAAATGTAAGGTAAAAACTAAAAATAGGACGATTTTAGGAATGAAAGTTTAGTGAAAGGTGGGAGCCAAACATATAATATAAATTTTTGAAACAACCTTGTTTATTCATTACCAAGTATTAAAAAAATCATTAGGTAGTATATTTTGACTTGGTCAATGGATAACTTTGATTTAGGAAAAAAAAAGAGGAGGCATATTACATGTAAGATTCATCATTTTGAAGGAACCTTATGAGTAATGTGCATCCCCTATATATGTTTGCATGTATTGAGTATTAAGAATTTAAGAGGATGAACATTACTCATAAGGTAATGAATAAATGTATCAAGTCTACCATTTACCCCTACTTTTTATTTCACATATTTCAAAGTTCAAGGATAAACATTTCACCACTTGATTATAAACTTGAAACAACCACATGATGGTGTACCACTTAACATGCACAATATATATGTAACGTTATCAACTTTACATTCATTTGATGGACTCATATTTTATGAAATATTCATATTTTAAACATAAATAAAGTTGATTTCATAAAAATATCATTGAGATTTTAAAATGACAAAACTTTTTTCAATACAGTGTAAGTAAAACATCATTGTCAATGCACCCATTTGACCTAAGAACAACCAATTTACACATTATTCTTCCAAAAGAAAACAAGAAAACCAAATTAAATTAAAATGAACAAAAAGATTAGAATAACTACTAATTTAAATAATGACCTTAATGATTAAAATATTTCCCATCATTGGCATGAAGACATCCAATTCACTAAAACAAATGAAAATATCATTTTAAAAAAATGAATGATTAAATAACCAACATTTAAAAATTGTTATGCAAATATTATATGTTGAATAATTATAGTTGTTAAGATTTGAACAAAATACATACATAATATCATGAAAACCACATGTAAATTCATACAAAAATGCCTTCAACACATATTCATAAACAATCATCATTGGATTTTAATAAAAATATACATGTCCATTGTTGTAACCCTAGTTTTGGGCTCACAACCAAGGTTAAAGCAAGGCAAAGAGGAAATGAGTCAAGAAAAAATTAAACCAAAAAAAAGGCTTAAAACATTGAAGGAGTGAAAATAATCATTTTTAAGATTAAGATTCTTGGGATGAACTCACACTTTGAGAATTGGAAGTCTTGAACTTGAATGGGATAAAAATGTAGGGGGTAAACTTTATACAAATAAAAAATTCCTTTAGAACATTAGAAAGTTCTCAAAATTAAATATTAAAAATGAATAATTTTCCATTTGGAGCTAGGAGTTAAAAGTTAGGAATTATGGCCAAAAGAAGGGTCGTGAACCAAATTAACAATTGAACTTCTGACCACTAAAACCTGAAAAATGGAAATCAAATGACATTTGATAAAAACATATAACATGGTGTTGAAAAGATCTTGTCAAGGGTTACAACTTTATCGATGGAAGTTCTTCGATTAGAACTCATATGAAAAAGTTATGAGCCCACAAAGTTGTGAAATTCATGTTGGGAGTTTCAAAGGATAAAAAGTCATTTCAATGTATTCTTGATAGGAAGGTCCAAAGTATATTATAGGGAAAAGGGTGGTGGCCTATTTCTTAATCCAAACCTTGCAAATATAATGAATTAAAGACAAGTCCATGATTCAAAGTTAATTCCATTTCTAATAATCACTTGCATTGTTTAGCTTGTCAAAGTGACTTGTCCTAAGGTGCTATAAAACTTGTTGCATTGTCCTACTTTTCATCCCAAAGCTCCTACACACCCCTTTTTCTTCTTTCCACTATTGCCCTTTAGGAGTTCATCCTCAAGCCTTGGGAAGAATTTAGAGGTCCGTCATCCACTCCTAATTGCCAATATACAATTCAAATGTCAATAACAAGAAAATTTCCAAACGACACAATTAAATTACTAAGATTCATAATTGTTGACCACTTGTTATACACATATGCAAATGTCATGCAAATTAATAATTCATAATGTAGTGTTTTCACAATAGCATATGTGACATATATAACATTTGGATTTGATCCCAAACAATTTTATTTTTGATTTTCCTCCTTACCAAACTTGAATGAAAATGCATCATTGAATTTTAAAATTACATAAAAGTCAATATAGGGTATTTTTTAATAATTGGTGAATCAGTAATAAAATGCATTGGAATTTTAACATATGTAAAAGTTGGGTATGATATTAAGTAAATTTTAATTTTAATTTTCTTCTTTTTAATAAATAAAATACAACCACTTTTTTGTACTTATGAATTTTTGAAAGAAAAAAGGCTTTTGCTAGAGGCAAAAACACTATGAGATTTTCCATGGTTTAAACTTTAAATGTTTGGTTAGCTTCTAGATTAACTAATATGGAGAGCTACAAGTTTACAATTGTAACTTGTAGCCATTGATGTGTTGGCATTAGCCTTTTTCTATTGGTAATATTTAGCCAAAAAGTGAAAGTAAGAAATAAAAATTAGAAAGTGAAGTAATATTGAAAAAAATTTAATTTCCAAAAACTAAAAAGAAATGAAAATGGTTAAAATTCTATATTTGATTCTTAGTGTGTAGCAAACCAAAAAAAAGGATGACTAAAGATTTGTATTTCATACTTGGTTTATAGCCAAATTTGGAAAAGTCTTCCTAGGGATGATCCACTTTGGTTGAAAAAATTCCTAGTAGACAATAGTGGGTATATATGTTTTAATATACTAAGGTCAGATAAGGGTAAATGTAAATTTCAAACTATGTGTATAAACTAAATTAACATACAATGGCTTTGCAAATATATCAATCAAAGTAAAGGTAAATTATGAACATTTATCTTGTTCATGATGTAAGGCTTTCCCACTAGCCTTAAGGATATAAGTGGGTAAAGGTAATGTAAAAATTGGGGGCATATTGTCAATGTAATAAACATAAAAGTGCAACCTATTAGCAAGTGATGAAAAAATAAATTGTGCAACAATCATTGCAAACTTGAGCACTTCAAATTAACGACAATAGAAAGAAGCGTCACACAAAAACAATTTTAGATGGTTAGGGTACATATTTATTCACTTGGGTTCTCTGTTATTGCACACTACTAGTGAGGATGAATGAATTGATGAATTTTTTTAAAAATAAAAATAAAGTTCCATTCAAATGAAAATATTGAATGACATTGCATGCAACTTGAATTGAAATCTGATTCAATTACGTTCATATTGAAATTTAATTAATGGGATGCAAATTGGTGCAAAAGGTTTTGAAAATTTTCTCTGGAGTTGAAATTTTTAAAAAAATAAAAACAAAAATGAAAAACCACCTTTCCATGCCTTTGTATTTGGAAATCAGCAAAATAGATTTCAGAGTTGTGGACAACTTATGGAATCTAAAGCTACTTAGCTAAACTAGCTCCAATGAATAATAGGCACTAGAATTTATTTACCCAATACATAGTGGACAAAGAACCTACTCACCCAACACTGCTTTGAAAAGACAAGGATACCTTCAAACAAACAATGAACTAAGAACCTACATAAAAGTTGGCTCATGAAGTCTCTGATTTCACAAAACTACGGGACCAAAAATGTATAAATGAAACCCCCAAAAGTGACAAACTAAGAATCTACATCCTGGATAGCCAATTTATTCAACATAAAAGGTTTTGCAATGAATCTGGAGGTGAAGGAGTCGGTTTCTCACACAGAACTTGCAATAGGGATGAGTGGACTCCACTAGATGCAGAATTCAAGTGGCCATGACATTTTGTGTGTTATCAAAACAAGAAAATCTTCAGAAAATCTTCTTTTACACCCAGATTGATTGATCGAATACACAATCAATCGGTGGAAATGTCCTTTATAACTTGACCTTGCTCAAACCAAAGGGATCAAAAAGCATGCAACTTTGTTGACAGAAGGTTCCAGACAGCCAATTTTAGCATTCCGAGAACATTTAGTCAATCCAGCTTGGTTGGCTCTAGGGACGGCAAGATAGGTGGACCGTGGGCAGAGGGGCTAAAATAACAAAGTTTCCAGTTGTCAGGTTGATTTCTTCTACATGCACATGATGCAACACAAGCTACTAGATTAAAAAACTAGTAAAGAAATTCAAGGTATCCTTACAACCCTAGATCACCATCCCAAGAAAGAAATTCTCATAACTTCAATAGGGCCACCATGAACCAGCACCCACCATTGCACCATTAAGGATGAATGGTCAGTGGTCAGGAAACAGTTTTCTGTTGGGTTCCAGTTCCCTAGCTAACCATGGTGGTTAGCTCAGTTGTTTTTTTGTTTTTACCTACCTATTAATAACCCACAAGTGGGTTGTTAGTAGGTAGGTAGTAAATACAGCCCATAGATATGTATAAACCATCTACATACCTAGTAGTTACCTATTTACCGACCTATCTACCTATATATGAGACCCTCTTCTTACAAATTTGGTTACCAAGGTGAAACCAAATACTAACTCAGTTGAGGTTCATCCACAACTGAGTGAGTTATAAAGGGCATCCAGTGGATGGTGCGCTAGTGGGTGCTGGTTCGCCATGGCCTTCTTCTTTTTACTTGATCAATCATGGAACAATTTTCACAATTTGTTGGGACAACTCAAGGAGTGAGTGGTGTTTTCTTTTTTCACAAGTGAGAGTTAATTAAAAATATCAGATTTCACACATTAAAGACCTAATTGAAAATATTTCCTTTGTAATTTGCATATCTTTCTCTGGCTGTCCTAGACACCTTACCTTACAGATTTGTGAGGTGCCTCTAGGCTGACTGACAGATTCTAATTATGTCAGATTTTGATGTTGGGAAGGACATATCACAAGGGGATGTTGTTCTTGGGCTTGGGTATGAAGCAACCTAGGATAAACATTGTGGATGCAACCCTAATTTTTGGGAAAGGAAAGAGGGGGGGGGTGAGGTGGTGTTTAGGGACTGTTTACATTGGAATGAATTGTTTTGGTGTTTAGAGTGTGAACACAGCAGGTACATGTACAACATCTTATCTATTGCCAGGGCCAGCGTGTTTGTGATGCCTTGTTTGAAGGCACTGGGCTACAACATACAGCCCTCCTTCCAAATGCCTTAAAACAAAGGAACACCTTCTTGGGCTGCCCTTTGCTTACTTAAATTGACCTAATTCTGACATCTAAATCCTTACTGTTCGGAAACCTGCTGGCAGGGCCTTACAGATTCGTAAGATGCCTCCCAGCCTACACAAAAGTTCTGGCCATGGAGGTATTGGAAATACAAAAGAAAAATTAGGTCAAGTTTTTACCTACTATGGAATGGCTTGGTCCATGTAGGACTCCAAAGAGCCTAGTAGGACGAGGTACCATTCCATTCCATGAGAACAGGTTCTTTCCAGGGCCTGTTAGGGACGGTAATTGGTTTTCATCACCAGTGATTCAGGCCTGCTTTACACTAGGAGTCAGGGCCAATGTTCAACCCAAATCCAGCATTCCTATTGGTGTAAAAGTTGAAATCAGCCTCAAGGGCTTTACACTAGGAGTGAAGGTTGAATTTTTTTATAAAAATTCAATCTGCCACAAGTACTAATAAATGCTGAACTTTATGGCCTTGTATTGGCCCCAAGGCTGAAAAAAGATACCATCAAATAATTTGGGAGGCCAATTTGCAACCCTTGGGGTCAATGTTCACCTAGGACTACCTTGTAGGTTTGTCCTAGGTGGGTCAGGTGATCACCACCCGTTGGTTCCACTTTTGGTTCTCTCAGTTCCAGGGTTTTTTGTGTGGATAAATTGGTGATTTTTTCCAATATGGCTAGAATATGTGGTTTCTTTTTGGTTGTCTAGTCACCAAAATTTGGATTTTTTAAAAAATCCACTAGATTTACCCTAAACCCTAAGACATTATCACTATTGGGATCTAGGAAGTCATCAAAAATGTGAAGGGATGCTTAAACTCTTTTACTTTCATATCATGTTTATAGCCAAACCTTGGCTTTTAATTGTCTAATGGATGATGGCCACTTCAATTACATCAACAAATTGGAAAATAGTGGTGTGAATCAATGGTGGGGAACACCCCCTTACACTTTGGATTAGGCCTTGGTAGAATCCATTTCAACCTGACAGAACTACATCTTGCAATACCAGGCTCCATGTGTAGGCCAGTGTGACCCAACACCCACCAATGCACCAACTAGAGAAAACATGTTTTGGGTTTTCATCTAGATGAAACCCAACTCAGCCCCCATTGGGGTTAGGGTGGGTTTTGAAATTTTATTTTTCCCTTTTCTTAAACAATATCTTCTTCTTCTTCCCTGTTCTTGTTTTTTCTTCTGGTCTTTTTTCTTTTAGAGCAACTTCCTACTTCTTTTTCTTTCTTTTTTTCAATGAAGTTCATTTGTGTGTTTTTGGTGTTTGGGTGTGCCAAGGAGCCATCATTGCCCCTTTTCTACCATCATCAGCCCTCTTCTAAGCTCCAATGATCCTCCCTCTAAGTCTCATTTTTGGGCACTTGTTCTTTTAAAAAGTTCATGCAACCCTTAGTTGTACACAACAACAACATGCTTGTAACTCATCATCATTGTCATTTTATTTTACTTTAAAGAAGAGGAAGGAAAATGAAGAAGAAGAAAAAACAAGGATGAAGAAGAACAAAAGTTTTTTTTTAGTTTTTTTTTTCTTCTTGTGGATTTTTTAATTTCCTTGTTGTGAAAGATTGAGTTTTTTTGGGTGGCATGTGTTTGGAAAGTAGAAGGTTCAAATGTGTTGAATTCAGTGGAGTTTGTGTGGAAAGTTGGAAGGTAAATTATTATTTGATGCATAACACTTATGTTAGATAATCAATTTTTTATATTTTCATTGCTCAAGTAACCTTATTTCATTTTGAAGATTAGTTGTAGTTTTAAAAAACGTAGGAAAGTGTGTGTTAATGTTGATAATCGATCATTCCACCACAATAAAGTGGATAGCAAGTCATTAGGGATTGATGAAATGAAATCAAGGCTCAAGCTTGAAACAAAGTTCAACCAAGCCAAGCATTTGCAATAACAAAATGAATTTTTTTTTTATCCTTGTCTTTAGTTTTCAAAAAGACCTTTCATGCTATGGAGATAGGTGGTGTTTGTGTGACAAAAAACTAGGTCAGACAAACATCCAAACATGGAACACATATATTAAATGGTAGACACACTTTCAGAATTACCCATTAGCATGAGCTTGTGGCCACCTAACTCAAATCCTATAATCACTTAAATTCTCGCCTTCTTTAACAAAGAAAGGCTTGAGGTCTTTAAGTGATCAGATCATTCTGATTTCTCTCTCTTGAACCCATTGGCCTTCCTTTTCCTTCTTAATGTCTTTAGACCATATGAACCCAAAACCACATCAAGCTTCCATAGGAACCCAAGTCCCATATTACATTTTTTAACATAGATCCTTGAGCCCAAACTAATTGCATAATCCAATGCTCTTGACACCTTCCCTCAAATTGACAACACATAAAAGCAAAAAAAACAACACACATCAATTCCCTAGTGACTGTTTCACAAGTTTTACAAAGAACAACAACCCCTCCTTTACATGGTCCACTCTGTAAAATTCAACGGACCCAACTGTTCTTCGAAGTTTCCAGTAATTAAAGTGTTCTTTCATGATATGTAGGTCAACAACACTCACTTACATATCAACCTAACACACACACATTAAAAAGATTTCAGGCTACTCTTGAAATCCCTAGGATTTTCATCATCCCCCTCATCAACCTTCAAAACTAACTCCTAGACAAAAATTTTGCCTCTTCAAATACATTGCACAACATATCTCTTTATACCTCTATTGGAGACAAAAATCCAACTTTTTTTCTTTAAAAACCTCTACCTATTGAAAAACAAAACTCCCCCATTCCCACTTATTTGTTTTGCCGTTCATCTTTCTTTCGTTCCATAGCGAGATTTCCGCCAGTCGCCCTTTGCTTGTTAACTCCCTTGCCACACAATCAGCCAACGTCCAGCAATATCCATAACAGCACACACATCCCAAATTTTTAAAAACGATATAAAAACATCAAAGCCATAAAACCACTACATCTCCTTTGCCCCTTATTGTTGTCTCCATTGTGGTCATGAGTAAACACTCCTAGTTGAAAACAAGAGAAAACAAGCTTTGCTTGAAACCCTAAAACTCCTTCATGTACACATCCAAACCCTAAGTTACAAATTTGTTACATTTGTTCATTTCATTACCATGCAATGGAAATGGTATGATGTCTGATGTTGTCCATTTTTTTATTGATTAAACGTTTGATTTCACATCTTTTGAACAATCATGAATTTTTACATAGTTGGTCATTTTCTTCTTCACATATGATATGTTCCTTTTGTATTTTGACTTTTCTCATAATGATTGTGTGAACTTGTGTAAATGAAATAAAATGTAACAATTGTCCTTTCTTGCATATTTCTTATAAGATTTTTTTCGATCATAGGTTTTTACCACCTTGGCTTATGATGTGTTCATTTAGTTTTCCACTTGATTTGACTTGTTTCATTACTTGATTTGAGGTTTTAATAAAGTGGTTTTTTGGGTTTCCTTGTATTTTCATGAACAAATTAAAAGGAGAATTTAAAAAAAGGTCTCATATGTTAGTTGTAGATTTCAATAGTTTTTTGGCAATACGTGAGTTGTATTCATATAGGTTCTTCTCCATGAAGGTGGAACATTGCTAATGTGCATAAATTTAGTATGGGTTCAAAAGGATCCATCGTGGTCACTGCAATGTAGACATAAATGGTTGAAGAATGTAATGTTTGTTGTGATTGCATTTATGGATTGCAACAAAATAACGCAAATACAAGAAATCAATGTGATCATCAATTTCCATGAATCCAAAATTTCCATGCCTTCACACCCACCTTTTTTCCTTGTTTGGTTTAAAGTTCTTCAAATTGCCCATGTTAATTGTGAGTTGTTGCTTTAATGTAAACATTGTGAAACCAATAAGGGCAAGTTTGTCACAATTATATATAAGGTTTGTCTCCAACTAAAACATTGCCACACATCTATATCCATCAACATGTGGCGAATACGACAAAGGCATCAATAACCTATCACTAAGTGCATGGGATGGGGTCCATATAGATTGTAGTTTTAAAGAATGTTTTCCCTTAAATAATGATTAGGGTGTGGGTAGGATTTTATGTAATGCACATTTTTTACACAATTTTATAGACTTGGCAATTTCCATCCACCTTTTGTGTACATAAAGGCTAAGGTTTGCATTTGAGAACATCATCCCCTATGACATCTTGATGTATGTAAAACAACTTTGACTTTTGATAAACATTTTTGTCATAAGCTCCAAATCATTTTTTATTGTTCCATTACAATTTCATATCTACAACCTTCAACCAAGATCAGGTGGTTTTCATAGGTTCCCATATATGAATAAAATTTTAATCATGAAAAAATAAAAGTTTTGTCAAGAAATAGAGGTTTAATCAACATGTATACATGTTTTAGCCCAAAAGAAAAAATAAATTATAAAGAGATAAATGATAAATGTTGAACCATGAAAAAAATAAAAGTTTTGTTGAAAGGTAGAAGTTTAACCAAGAAATTTTTAAAAATTGTTACGAATAAAAGGTTAATCAAGAAAAGATAAAGGTTTTGCCAAAAATATATTTTAAAAATAAATAAAAAGATGTTTAGCCAAAAAAAAGTTACAAAGTTTTGTCAAGAAATAAAAGTTTAACCAAAAAAAGATAGAAGGTAGGTAGGAAGCAGGGTTGATTGTTAGTTGGTAGGAAGTGCCAAGATGTAAGTCAACACAGTAGCTAGGTCAATAGGGTAACTAGGTGACACGGTAGTATGAAAATTAGGGTTGAAACAGAAACAGCCAAAGAAAGAAAAAAAAAGAAAAAAAGGTCAAAGCCAGCAGCTAAACAAGGTTGACTATGGTACAATGTTGGTTAAAGCAGGGTGAGGAGCTGGACGGAAAAATCCAGCCCATCATATTGACAGAATGGCCAACTGGTACATTGGTGGGTGCTGGTTCACTCTGGTCCAGCCAGGTGTTCATAGGTGGAACCAAAACAAGTCCCACCAGGCCCCTCACATATGGCATAAGTATCCTAAGCTTGGTAGGGCCTGCAATATCTAGAGCACCCAAATGTTGTAGTAGTAGTACCTGGGCCAGTTTGACACATGTTTGTCAAATAGTTAATTATTAATTTTGAGGGTTCCATTTAGACAAATGATATATTCCCAAATATTTCATCAGATTCTTTATTTTCCTTCAAAAAAAAAATTTCTCGGAAAAAGTGTTTTCAGAAAATTTCAACATTTCTGAAAAAATATAATTAGTGTTGAAATGGCCCAGATACTATGGTAATTGCTAACTTCAAACATGAAGAATTAGTAGAATCGACAAGAATTTATGGTGCGTATATGGCAATATTTTGTGGGTAATTAGGTTTTAAGGAACCCTAAAGTTTTCTTTTCTTTTATTTTCTTTTGTGATGGGTGTATTTGATTGGCCATCACCAAAAAATAAATTATCAAGCTTTGAACAATCCCAAAATAGATATGTTGTAATCTCCTCTTTAGGCTGCTTCTGTAAATTAGAACAGTAGAACTTATAGCAAAGGATATGGTATAAAGATAGGAGCTATTGGGAGCCCATTGGGATTTCATGGGAACACATTGATTTCAACAAAAAAATTCCAACATCTACACCCTCACCCAAAAGAAAAAAAACCCAGGCCCCCCTGGGTGCATGCTGCCTCACTTTATTGGCTGAAAGAATTTTTTTGCCTACATGTGTTCTTTGCCATTTTTGGCCTAGGTTAATGGCGGTGGCATGAACTATGGGTGAAAATTGAAAGTAAATAAGAACACCTCTCCTATTAATTAGATGAAGTGCCTCCCAAGTTGCAATGAGCAAATTTGATTGGCCCATCACTCCAAAAAAAGGAAACAATGGAGGCTCCCCAAAATAGAAGGTTCTATTTTGAAGTATAGAAATCCTCCCCTTTGGCCCACATATATAGGTGAAAGAAGGACAACATGTGCCAAGGCATATGGGATAAAAGTGAGGTGCTATGGTTGGGGAACACATTGGGAACAAGGGAAAAATGAAAAAAATCCTTTTCCCCTGCCCACTCCCCCGCAAAACTTAAAAGAAAAAGAAAGCAAGCCACCTTGAGTGCATGCTTGGGCCTTCCCATTGGCTGCATGAAATTTCTCTTCCCAGAAGAGTTTGACACTATTTTTGGCGTGGGCTAAAAGCCAGTGCAAAGAACACCTGGTAAGGTTAGTGCAATGGGTGGTGACAAAAGCAGTTGTTCGAAGTTCTACAACCCACAATTGCAGACTATGTTCAACGTACTTTGTTGTCCAGCCTCACCTTTTATCCCCCATTACTACTATAGGTTGCTCGAACGAATATTGC
>Ga0209611_10005572_pt1 | contig 21033 bp, 10 predicted proteins | sample S1TSphgellanicum_3_FD_187693 | JGI IMG/M metagenome (GOLD analysis project Ga0209611, IMG submission 187693) | Host-associated microbial communities from peat moss isolated from Minnesota, USA - S1T2_Fc - Sphagnum magellanicum MG (SPAdes) (version 2) | ecosystem: Host-associated > Plants > Peat...
GGGCCGTGGTGAGTCTTGTGTGTCCAAGTGCCCGTGGCAAGTCCCAACACCCAAGGGTGTCCCGAATGCTAAACTAACCCGATTTGGTTGGTTTTTGGATGCAGATTCACACGAGCTAAGCTAGTCCCTCTTCCTAGTCTAATCCCTGGGCTCCCAACTCGACCTTCTACCCCTTTTTAGAGTTGGAAGCCAGGAGCGTGTTACCAAGTTTCAACCTTCCGCAACTTGACTTTGGAAACCCTCAAGTGGGTTTCACCCCATGACTTGGGAGCGCGTCATTTCAGGTTCATCATTAGAAGTGGGGTTGACTTGTAACAAAATCACTAAAGTATGAAAATTTGGAGAAATTTGATAATACCAATGTTGAGGGGGTTTAACTTTGAAACAAAGGTGAACCTGTCATGGTTCAGGATCTTCATCATGAAGGTGTTGGGTTAGTGTTAAATTTAAAGATGATTTTCGGGGTGGTTCTTCATTCATTTATGCGGCTTGAGGGCCGTAAAACAGAGTCATGTGCGATGCCATGAATTCAAGGAAAAGAAAAAATCTTTGATCAAAATTGGCTTGACGATGAATGTATGGAAGATTTGGTACTTCAAGATGTGTGATTATAATTTATAAGCTAAACAAAAGGAGAGAAAGATGCAAAATAATTGTCTAGAATCATGGTAAAGTAAAACCCTAAAATCAATGAAAAAAATGTTGAAGTAAAATCTTATGGGGTGAAAAGTTGAAGGAGGTGAAAAGGATATTTTTCCTTCTCCTTCCAAGGGCCACCAAATTGGGGTTTTCCTTCGCTTCCTTCCCATTTTTTTTAAAGGCGTGAATTTGGATAATTTGTTTTTCTATTTTCGAACGTGATTTTCGATTTGGATCTTAGAAAACTTGTTCCTACAACTTATTTTGGGAGAAGAAGAGTGATTAATCATAGTAGACAGTGGAAAGAAGGAAAATAGATTGGATGATAATAATACCTTTGAAAGAATGAAAATGAGTAAGGGTAGATTTGGAGTTTGAAATCTTAAAAAAAATTTATAAAACCTTTTGAATTTTGGAGCATAAGTTTTTCTTGATTTAGATGCATAGTTTGAAATTTGGTGAGTAGGTGTGCTCAGTAGTTAACTTTCCAATGAACTAATGCAAGTTATATTTGAATAAAGTATGTGATGGTAATAACATTTTCAGTGACTAAAGGTCTGTTATTAAGTTGATTTTTTTACTTTCATAAAACCCTTTTGGGCTTTATGGCACAATTTTTATTGATTTAGGTGTAGGGCTTAAGATTTGATAGGTTAATGCGCCTTGTAATTAACTTTCCAGGGAAACTAATGCAAGTTAGATTTGGATAACATATGTGATGGCAACAATGTTTTGAATGGTTGGAGGTCTACAATCAAGTTGAACATTATGTTGGTTCCTTAGAAGTTCATTTATGTGGATGATAATTCAACATAAAATTTTAGGATTTGAAGAGTTTGAACTTTGAAAATATATCTATCAATTCCAAATCATGAATGATGCATAAGAGGCAAATTATTTGTTTTCAACTACAAACATAATTAATATTTAGAGACACATTTTGCATTTTTTCTTCACCAATAGCATATGTACCTCTGAGTATAATTGTTTCATAGAACCAAGAGTAGAGGGATGGAAAATCACTTCACATTCTTCTGCCTCTCATTTTATAAAACTCTTTTGTGAGCTTCAACCTCCTTCTGTGTTGTTTCTTTGAGAAGGTTAGCCTTTATGTGCTTTTGGGTCCATTGCCCCCTCCCTTCGAACATTTTTCTTGTTTGCCATCACATTAAAAAGACTTGAAAATCACCCCCCCCCCACACCTAATTTATGCTTTTACATCAAAAATTTAAAAATGAGAATATAAAGCTAAAAGACATGTCACATAAACAAACATGACGAGTCCATAAAATTCAACAAGCTCTAAGAGTGTGGCAAGTTTCCAAAGTGTCGATGAAACTTGGAATTACCTTTTCCATGGTGCTAAAGCAAAATGTTGTTGAAGCTTGAAACTACTCGTTCCATGGCGACATAATGTTCTATAAAGAGCAGATGCATTGGTGTTAAAATCAATGGTTGGATTATTAACACATGTACACAACATTTCAAAACTAGTAGCCACTTACACCTACAACAACCTTAAGGTAGACTTTTAAAAACATATCCTAGGATCTTTGTGTCTTAGGATTCCGAACACTAGTGTTTTAGTGTTTGTACACATGGGTAGCCTATGTTTTTACCAATTTTAGCCATTATATACCTTAGGTTATGGGTCAAAATGTGCTTTGAAACCAAAAAATGCTGGTAAAATTTAGAATATTTATTCTTGGGTTAAATGGCCATCAAAACTCCAAAATCTTGACATCCAAAAATTCCTAAAAAATTGACCATTGACTTAATCCATTGTTTATCAAATGATTAGAAATTGGAACCCTATGAAGTTGTCTTAGAAATTACAAGGATCCCCAAAAAATGAAAAAAATGTTTTTTTTGACTTGTTCTTGAAACAAGAAATTTGAAACATAACATTCCTAAAACTTTTCCTTTGATAATTTATTAAGGATATGTTTTTGGTGAATTTCATTACAATTTCAAATTTTACATCTATTGGTAGTCTTTTCAACACAAATTTAAAGTGAAATTTGTGTTTTTCGTAAGTCTTACATTGTCTTAAAGTTTGATGGGTCCAAGAAAAATGGGGTGTGATTTTCCTAGTGGTCCACCCAAGGGTGCTTTCACTTTGGCGGATATAAGTTTTCAAGGTATTTTAAATGGTATTCTATTTAATAGTTTTATTAAATAATTATTTGAATAAATATAATTATTTAATTATGAATTTCCAAAGTTTAAGAACTTTATTCCTAAAGGGTTCACATCTTGATATAAGGAATACAAATCTATAATGATTTTCATTTTTTAAAAATTGTATGGAAATTTCAAGCCATATATTTTGGCATGCAATAAATAAACATGAAAAAATAATAATTTATAATTATGATTTTTTGAAAAGTCTAAAAATAATATTTGACCAATTCTTGTTCCTTGACCATTTTTTGAGGTGGTTCTTAGTGGGTCCATTCAATCATGCTTACATGATTCACACATCTTATTTTCCACCTCCAATTTAACCATTTCAATCAATCAATGCCTCTTCATGTCACACAATGTGAAAAAATATATTTGCCTTTTCATTTCATGGGAAAATGCATATAAGAAATCTTTCATTCCAATCATCCTATCAATGCCCTTTCATTCTTGACCCTTCTATTTCTCATTTCACATCCCAAACCTTAACACTTTCAATGGACAATTAATGATATTTGAGTTCACACTTGGATCAATAAGATTTTTTGAACACAATTGAGTTTTTATGAAAAGTCACATGACCTCTTAAAGTTTTGAAAAGGTTTTCTAGAAATGAAAGTTATGGGTGAAAATACAATTGGGTGGTAGGTCATTAGGAATCACCTCAAGGAATGTTAAGGATCCAAAATTGGCCACATAATATTCTTGGGCCCTTTCCTTTAAATCTTTTCACAATTAGATTTCTATTTTCCATGTTTATCCATTACATTCCAAAATATATGGCCTTAAGTTTTTATTGGAATAAAAATAAATGGGAAATAATTTACAAATTTGTATTCCTAATTGTCGTGGCCCTTTCAGGAATTACATTCTTGAACTTTGAAAATTGATAATTAAATCACATTTACTCAATTAATTACCAAATAAAAAAATCAAGTGGAATACCATGTAAAGTACTTATGAAAATTATATAAAATAAAATAAAATCTCTACTTGTTTCAAAAGTGTTCTTGACCAAAAATTCAAGAAAGGTGGCCACCATGACATTTAAAAAAAAGTCTAAATACAATGATAAGAAACATTGAAATTCAAAATATTTTTTATCTATTATAGTTTCAAATTCTATAGAACATGGGTGATATATTCAAGTAAAACATTTAATGAAAACATTTTTAAAAATGTTTCCTATATTTTTCAAAGTTCAATGGGTCCAATAAAATTTAGTGTGACCTTTGTAATGGGTCCACCCAATTGTACTTCCACCCTTATATATCCTTTAAAGTTTTAAAGACAATCCCATTTGGGCCATTAGCACAAGGGTCCACTTGTGTTGTTTGATAATGGACATTAAAATAAAAACTAAATAGTTTCTTTGTATTGATTTGTAATTATAATTTGTGGTCTTTAACACTATTAGAAATCTTATCGTTTGCAACTAGTTCTTATGTAATTGGCATGCAAATGGTTGTCATTTGCAACTATTTCGGTCATGTTTGTAACTACAAATTTGGTATTGTATAATTTTTGGGCCGTATGGTTGTGTGTGCAACTAACGTGCAACTAAATGTGTACAACATCGACATGTGTCATCAAAATAATGGCCTAAACTTATACATACTTAAATTACTATACTTAATATATCTTTATAGAGTATGTATAACAGCCTTATGTATTTCTAGTATTAAGGTCGACCCCATGCAAACTTAGGTTAGCCTTAACCAACCTAGGCTAAATAAACAAAAAAATAAATTACCCATGGTTAAATTAAATTAAATTAAACTACTTATGGTTAAAATAAATTAACCTAAATTAAATTAAGTTAAACTAACCATAGTTAAATTAAGTTAGGCTAAGATAATTATGGTTAAATTAAATTAAATTAAATTATGTTAATTAAATTAGGCTAAATTAGTTATGGTTAAATTAAATTAAAATATATTAATTATGGCTAAATTAAATTAAGTTAAATTAAACTAGGCTAAATAAATATGGTTAAATTAAGTTAGACCAAATTAATTTTGGCTAAATTAAGTTAAGCTAAATATTTATGGTTAAACTAAATTAGATTATATTTATTATGGTTAAATTAAATCAAGCTAAATTAAATTAAGATAAAATAAATATGGCTAAATTAAGTTAGGTCAAACTAATTATGGCTAAATTAAGTTAGGTTAAAATATTTATGGCTAAACTAAATGAAGTTAAAATTAACAATAGTTAAATTAAATTAATTTAAATTAATTATGGTTAAATTAAATTATGTTAAATTAAATTAAGCTAAACTAAACCATGGTTTAAATATGTATTGCAAGTTTTCAAATTTTATTTGCCAAACATATTTAAATATTTTTTTGCAAATATAATTTTTTGATTTTATTTTATTTGGAATCTTTTTCAGAAAATGTACATTTGGTTAAACAAAAAAATTATTTAGAATCAATTAATATGATAATATTAAAATTTATTATAAATGTAATGATAATCATATATATATATATACTCAATAGGTATTATGTATTTAAATTTTATTATTTATGTTAAAATATTAATGTAAATAGGCTACAAATATACAAACATAAAATTGTTTAAGTTAGATAATATTATTAAAATCATGTTTTTATTAAGTAATCATAATTATTAAAAATATTCCACTTCTTTGAAGTGCAAAAGAAGAGTAACTAAAAATTAACAAGAAAAAAAATTTTTCAAATAAGTTTTCCAAGTGACAAAACATTTTGTTGTTAAAAAAAAAACTTTTAAACCTTTCCTACTTTCAAACCTAATAACTTTCTTAAATCTTATTCATTTTATACGATTTAAAGTGCTATAGGAATGCCATTTGAAGTTTTACAAATCACGTTGGAATTTTAATAACAACAAAACAACATAAAAGAAACTTTTTGGGTGTTTAAGAATTGGCCTTTGTAGTGTTTAATGATTTTTTTTTTGAATTCTTGACCCCCTTCACTTTGGGGGCCATAACTTTTTCATTTTTAATCCATTTTCGACGATTTTAAGTGCCTTAGATGCGCTAAGAGGAGGGCTTCAAGTTTTGTTGGGACACCAAAAGCAACAAAACCCTCTCCTCCCTGGTATATTTTAATATAATAGTTGCATCTAATGTGCAACTAAATTGGTTCATGAAGTTTGCAATGGAACTTTTTATCCCATATCCTTTGGCTTCCAATTCTATTTAGTTCAATATATAACTAGGAGCAATAGCTATGTAATAATCACATATTAAATGCCATTGAAGATGTGTGAATAAAAAATGTTTGACCTTTATGAAATGGTTAAAGTTTAAAATAAAATAAAATACTTAAAAACCTACCTACATAGCTTAAGCCTAACTACTTTTCAACCTATTTGCATGCCTATCGTACCTATTTAAGCACCACGTGTCAACATCTTATTAACCATAAATTGGACGATTTAGATTTCATTAATTGATATTTAAAAATAAAAAAATAGGTGGGCCTTAATTACTAGATGGCACCATATAATTGGTGTTTAAAAATGGATGCATGTCAAATGGTCAATGAATGTTTTATGGTGTGCCATGTGTTATCATCCTAATGATAGAAACTTTAATGATTAAAATTAATTCAACGAATTTTTAATATTGAAAACACAAATAATTGAATAATGACAGGTGTTCACAAACTATATTATCTAATTTTTAAACACGTGTCATATTTTGATTAGTTGCATTGTAGTTACATGTGTCGCATGTAACTAAATTTTAGTTGCACACAATAGTTACCAACCCAAAATTTCTACTAGTGTAAATAGTTTTTAAATTAAATTTAAAAGTTTAAAATGTTTGCAAAATCAAGGTACCACACACTAGATATGATGGTCATACAGCCTAAGCAAATCTCAGCTTGTCAAATTGCTACACACTTTGAAAGAAATTCATTTGAACCAAATCCCTCTTCTAGTTGTAAGTATTGGTATATACTTGTTACTTAAGTCTACTTAGGGTTGAAGGTTTAAGTTATGTACATGTGTTACATACTACTAAGGATAGTGTTTAAGCTATGTATGTGTTACTTACTTCTAGGTAATATCGAGGGCTAGGCTTTAAGGTCTCCATTACTACAGTACATGTGGCATGGAAAATTAGCAGCCATGCTCAGTATACAAAGCAGTCCTGGCTACAAAGGCATTCTAGACCCTAGCAACACTATTAATGTTCCATGGCACCCAACACCGCAAATATTATAAACCAGTCTAGAATGACAGTACTACATAGCAGATTCTGTATTGCTCAGTTTAAAACTAGATAACATTCAAAAGACAAACAGAAGAATATTAAAAACAGAAAAAAGATCACAACTGGAATCAAAGTCAGTCTTTCCAGGTTTCCTAAAACCAGTCAATCAGCATCAGGTGTCTTTAGAAGTGTTCTGCAGATCAAAATCATCACCCTAGCTGAGGCAACCAACTGTGTTCAACATTGTCTTCAAGAATTCAGAATCCCTTATTGCACAGCTTCAGCTGCAGGCCTGCTGCTGTACAATACTATAGAAGCTGGTAATCCTGAACTTGTTGTCTAGACACGTTCTAAATTCCTTGTCCTAGAAATATATACAATCCTGAACTTAATAGAGATCTCGTAGAGAGCTGTAGTTATGTTCCTGCCTCTCTACTTCTTCTCTAATAAGGCAAAATCACTCATGCAGTACTGCAGCTAGCTTCAAGTTTCAGTACCACCCAAGAAACTTGTTTTCACAAAATTAGCCAGGCAACTAACTAGCTGCAGCACTTGTAGGTACTGGTGGCGCAGTACCTACCACATGAGATTTAAGACCAGCTGACTGCAATCACATGACCTGCAGCAGGAAGACACTTTAGATTCATACATGTTTACTCCTTTCACGAATCCTTTGAAAGCTTTAGATTGATTTTCTCTGATCTAGATTGATAATTGATCACTGCAGGGTAGTTGTGATCATCTGCTGCAAACTTGTTGCAGTTCTTCTAGATCATTCCGTGCTGGTGAGGTCCTTCTTAATAGAGCGCCATACCATCCTATCAGCTGGTGGTGGTGGTGGTGGCGGCTGCTGCTGCTGAAAACTTGATCCACCACACTTCACCTTTGAGCCTGTACTCACAAAAGAGGCACTATCAGTACAAACCATATGAGCAGAGATGAGCATGCAGAATCAATGCATGTAGGATCAGTAGTAATTCAGTGCTAGAGCTAGAAGATCATGTCAAGCTGCTGCTACTACATGAGGTTCATATAAACGGCTGTTGACTCTGCTGGTGCAAGTTCAGACAAATCAACAGCTGATCACTTCAATACTGCATTGCAAACTGTTGTAATGACAGTGGAGACCTGATGGTCGTCAGCTAGCTTTGTTAGATGCAACTGTATCTTGTCTATTGATCATACACAGCAGGACTCTAGGTTCCGATGAAGATTTGTGGGTTAAGTACTGCAATATGATTCACATATATCAACATGTATCTTACTACCATGCTGGAATGTATGTTGTTAGTAGTGATACATGTGCAATCATGTGTTGGAGGCGATGATTGCTGCAAGAATTTGCATGTGTACCTCTTCGCTTTTGCCATGATTTGGAAGTGGGGGCCTGATATGGAGGGTAATGGGAATCGTAATATGATCTCTGCAGCTGTTGGGACATGCTTGCTAACTCATGGTGATGTGGATGCTGGCCAGGAGCCAATTGTGCAGATCTCATGTGATTTGGATCGGAGTTCATGTAGTTTGGAATGTCACGGATTCGGACGTGGTGCTGCTCCGGCTGGTGCAGCAGCTGCTGGCCGTGATGATGATTCTGCCTGAGTGCAGGTGGGACATAATGTGGCATCACCGGAGCAGGCGTGTAATGATTTGGGTGATGGTGGTAGGGCGAAGGAGTATGAGTGGATGCAGTGTGTATGCCATTCGTCCATATTGGATCGCCTTCACTCCTTGAGAAGTCGACCACTTGTTGTTGCTGGAGATGTGGTCGAGGCTGATGCTGCGCGTAATAGGGCACCTGCTGCCGGTTTGATCCGGCTCCACCGGCCAGGACTGCCCGAAGCCAGGGGAAGTCGGGAGCAGGTGGTCGAGGTGCGAAATTGTTGAACATATTCGAATGAGCTGCAGCTGGACCATGATGCCCAGTAATTAAGTGAGGCAGGGGAAGATCATCGTACTGTAGATGCATTGCTGCAACAGCCGTAATTGCTAGCCGTGCCAGTTCCTCGACGGCCCGTAGAAACTGAGTTTTTCGGACAGCAGCAGCAGCTGGGTGCTGCAGCGGGTCGTGAGGATGATGCCAATACTCATACTGTTGCGTTGCTGTTGCAACTTCCCATTCTGTATATTCCTTGATGGCCCGTTGAATCAGAAAATAGTCTTGAAAGTTTGGAGCTGCATCTGTAGAGTGCAGCACGGGATACAGATAGTGTCGCGCCGCTGCAATTGCACATATAATTTCGACCAGGACGGCCAGGTGAAAGTCAGGGATTTCCAAAGCTCGATAACCGTGCTCCAACAGGGATATAGCCATCTGTAGTTGATGCGTGTATTGCGCTTCAAGGTTCGAAGTATACATTGGAGACATGCGCGGAGGTGCTGCATCGGGCCTCGAAAAGCAGGGCATATGATTGGATGCTCGATCGAGGAATGATCCGCAGTCTTGAGCCCTTGCATAATGCTCATCATGAAGGCTATGCATGTCATGTGGTAGCAGCCCACGATCCTGCATGGCCGACTGCTGCTCATAGAGTCGTTGATGTTCTACATTCTGACGCATGAACCGCCGCTGCCGCTCTTCATACGCAGCGACTGGATCATGCACTCGTCTCCAGCGAAATGCAGCCATGGGGCCAGCTACCTCGCGGAGGGTGGGTCCTCCCTGCATTGTAGTTCCGGGGCCCACAACTCGTTGAGCACGCGATGTCGACTTACCCACGCATGGAGCTGGAGTGTATCGGGGGATGGCCGCGTGAGGATACACAGGGTCATCCACGCATGGAGCGACAGTGTCAATTGCTGCTCGGACATACTGCACAGGGCTCTCGACGCATGGAACTGGATTCATGTCAACTTCCGCTTGAGCATACACAAACTTATCCACGCATGGAGCTGCAGCTGGACTGTCGATTGTCGCTCGAGGACACACACAGCTATCTACGCATGGAACTGGAACATTCAAGTCGATTACGGCCGCTTCAGCAGTGACAGAGGTATGAAAGCAAGGAGCAACTGGGTTGTCGACTGCAGCCGCTCCGGCATTCCCTACAGGCCGCCAAGAGTAAGAATGTTACTTTCTCGAAGCCCTAAACTGCTCTTTGGGCGGCCTCTTGAAACACCGGCTGTTCTAGTCACGAACTCACTAGGGTTTCGAGGGCCTAGAGTCTATGTCTTTATGACCCTTGAAGAAGAAAAGGAAGAGTTTTTTTCCTTCGGGAACTCATCAGGGAACTGAAGGATTGCCCAAACAAACAAACAAACAAACACAAGAACCCCAAAGACAAAACAAACACACCCCCCCACCCCCCCCACCCCCCCAAAAAAAAAAACTGAGAAAACGAAAAAAGAACAACAACAACAACAACAAGAAGGAGCATGTATCCTCTTTACAGGCTTTGAATCCCATGATGTCGAGTCGTGCAGGACTACGACGTCATGAGGTACTCTGCATCTACAGAGCTGTAGCTGCAACATACGTGAGCTTTACTACTTTACCTGCAGCAGCAACTGGAAGCCTCCGATCGGACGACGCACCAAGGTTCTTGAGAGCGTTAAGCGCCTCTTGAGAACACGAAGCGGCAAATTTCACGAAGTTATCCCAGGACCCGGCCTTTTCTTCATACTCTTCCTGTACAACAGCAGCAGGGCGGAGCATGACACTGAAAACCACATGCTATAATAAGATCATCATCTCAACACGTGAATGAAAAAACGATAAAACATGAGAGCTGCATCATCGGTCGACAGATGCACTACTGCAAGCGAGAAAGAAAACGTACCACACTGCTGCGTTGGTTCCACATATGCTGCTCGTAGCCCAGAACATAGAGCTTTAACGTCTCCACGAATGGAATATCACCCCTACAAAAAAACCAACACTTTAAGGAAACGATGAAGGGCCTAGCTTGGAGTCATATGAGAATAGGCGCCGCTGCTACTTTTGTTCCTAAGGAAGGCCGCCAGAGTAACCTTAAACCGACCCCCTCCACACTTTCATAACTTTGCAGCTGCTTCATTCAGAAGTCATTGATCTCACAGCTGCTGCTTCAAGATGATATATGTCACAACCCTCTCCTCACTGCAAAACCTCTCTTGTGGACGATTTAGCAACACGGCACACGATGCATGAAGGAAACTACATATAAAACTTCCACGAGGAGCAAGGATTCTCTAAAAACAGAAAGACAATATAAAAAGTTCACGTGAAGAAGAAGTGTCTGATGAACATGATCAGAATGTAGCAAAACTGAAACTCAACAATACGGATCACAGATACTCCTCCAGTAGAAGAAGCATATCGTCATAGACCTCAGAAAGGTGATGGAAACTTACACAGGGTTGATGTCCTCAACTGCAACTGAATTTCGCCCTGCGTCGTCCATGGCAACAGCGTCATGTAGATTTTTGTGTTCGGCCATCCGCCCTGTCAAGGTGACACACGCTCCTGAAAGAACTGCAACAAAAAAAAACTAGGTCCAGAACGAGCTCGAAGAACTTGCAAACTTTCACAAAGGATCGAGGCTCAGAGGAAGTCTTAAAGGGAAAACAAGCTAGCTAGAGGTCCACATCGACCAGTCTAGACTCTAGGCGAAAAAGTTGGGAATTAAACCAGACTTTTTTCCAGACTTGTAAATTGTGTTTTCTTAGTGTAAAATTTGTTTTTACCACTTTTGTGAAACCAGGAATTGGGATAAAACCACAGACTCATACAAACATTGATCTATTGTGGCATTGGGTGAACTAGCACTTACTTACTTGGGTACCGTTCGCCTACTTGGTGAAAAGTTTTGGCAAATTTTCACCACTTCGTGACCAAAAAAAAACGAAAAAAAAGGCAGTGCAAATCTTTAAAAGGAATTTATTTTTTCAAAAAAGGCCCAAAGTTGCTATATTTTGAGGGCCAATTTTTTTTTAAAAATCTAGACAATAAATTCCAGCTTTTTTGGGGCAAACCTTTTTCACCACCTCAGGTGACACAAAAGGAAAAGAAAGAAAAAAAGGCTGTGCAAATCTTACAAAGGAATTTTTTTTTTGAAAAAAGGCCCAAAATTGTTGCTATGTTCAAGGGCCAAAGGAAAAAAAAAATTAGAAATTAAATTCCAGCTTTTTTTGGGCAAATTTTCACCACTTCCAGTTGACACAAAAAGGCGGGAAAAAAATGGCTGTACAAATCTTACAAAGGAACCTTTTTTTTGAAAGAAGGCCCAAAATTGTTGCTATATTTTGAGGGCCAAAGAAAAAAATAATCTAGAAATCAAATTCCAGCTTTTTTTGGGGAAATTTTCACCACTTCGAATTGACACAAAAGGGGGGAAAAAAATGGCTGTGCAAATCTTACAAAGGATTTTTTTTGAAAAAAGGCCCAAAGTTGCTATATTTCGAGAGCCCCAAAAAAAAATAAAAATCTAGAAATTAAATTCCAGCTTTTGTTGTGTAAATTTTCACCACTTCCAGGTGACACAAAAGGAAATGAAAAAGAAAAAAGGCTGTGCAAATCTTGCAAAGAAGTTCTTGAGGAATTGTGGAGGAGAACAAACCTGAAATTGTTATATTTAGACAATAAGTTCCCGCATTTTGCCAAAACATAGCATGGGTCCTCAACTTTTTCAACATGTCCTCTCTGACAGGTAGCTGAACTGGACTAAGTCCTTTGCTGGATGATCACCATTTCCCACTTACCTCACAAGATTTAAAATAAAACTTGTTCAGGTACAATTGTAAGAAGCCCCAAAGTATTTTAGGTTGCTTCTAAACATTGTAAATATACCACCCTTGGAGAAAACCTTGATGTTTTTTTGGGTTCCTTCTAAAGGTCATAAATATACTGTCCTTGAGGAAAAACCCAAAGTTTTTTGGGTTGTTTCCAAACATTATAATTGTATGGTCCTTTGAGTAAACAATAAATTATCAAGGTCTCCAAGTCCAAAGTTAACCTTTCAGGTAACAACTAACATGCACATAGATGATAGAACCCACCAGCCGAAAATAGTCTTGGGATGGGTGATCTCCAAAGGTTACAGCTCTGAGAAAACGCCTAAAGCCCAAGGTGAACAGAAAACATGGGGTACAACATTTCTTGGGGGATGTTTGAAACTAAGAAAAAGGAACATCCTCCATAAAAATGATGTACTTGAATTTGCTAGGAGTAGCTATTGCAGTGTCATCTTCACATTTTCCTTCTCACACAGGCCATGTGTCATGAGTGGCCGTCTTGACCCCCACATAGCAGCCCAGTCGCCGGCACCATTTAGGTTTCCATCCATTGGATGTGAAAATTATCGAAGGATGATCTTTGTATGCTGGTCTTGAAAACATATTTAAAACTCCCATTCTCAATACTTGTGGGAGCATTTGTGGTAACCTTCCTTCTTGTTACACTCAAGTGTGTAGGAAAGTAGAAAAGAGGTTCTCATTTGCAGCAACTCAGGCTAGTAGAATAAAAAAATAAAACAGCAGTGAAAATACTTTTCACACTAATCTGCTCTTGAGCTCTGCCATATTATCATTTGTTCAATGAAGTTTCAATATTTTATTTTAGTTTTTTAAAAGCTGCTTTTGGTTAGGCCTCAATATGTGTTCTACTTGAATAACAATGACCCCGTCCCCACCACCATGCAACAAACTTCTTCAAGGGATGTTGTGGCGTGTTTCACTTTGGACCTATCAATGGTGATTATGATGTTTAATAATGTTGAACTTAGTCTTTTGGTAGACACTTTATTGAAACCTGTTATTGTTTTGCAAGCTGGTTTTGGGCTTGGACAATGTTGTACCTTGTTAAGTACAATAATGTTATTCCTTCCCACACTTTCTCAATCAGTTATTTAATTTGGTTTGAGAAAAGTTGAAATTAGAATTAACAAGGTTTTAAACTGACAGCAATGGGAAGTGACCCTAAACCCTATTCTTAAAGGCATACATTTAGAGCTTAAGAAGATAGGCTGCACAAGGTATATGATCAGTTTTTTTTTGTTTGCCAGGGGCAATTTTTTGCATTTTTTCAACCTAACAAATATGATTTCAACATATGCAAAGGATTTTTGTAAAAAAATGTCCCTAGTAATTAATTCACCAGGTTTCTACTACAGGTTCCAGGGAGCCAAAATAGAAAAGGGTTTTTAAAAATTTCTACATTCATATTTGGTCTATATCCAAATTTAGCTAAATCTTCATGTGGGTGATCACCAGGTTGCCTAAATCACAAAATGGGAAAAAAAAACTTGTACTTGAGAGAGAATAATTAAATTGTATTATGCTTAAAATATATGTGGGAAAATAGTACCTCTACCAACTCAAGGGTTCTTTTACATAACAAGTGGTATGTTGCAATCCTGAAGATATCATTTAGAATGTCCAATGATATTGATGACTACTACTCCTTGCACTTTTGGACCTAAAGGCTAACATGTTATTAGAGCTATTTTGAAAGCTATTTTGTAAGAAGAAAAAACATTTCCATGATTTCAAGGGGCCCAATGAAGCTTCCCTATGATTTTGGAATTCTATCTTTAATGACACAATGTTGAATCCAGGGAAGTTTCTTTTCAGATCTGGAAACATAATTCTCTAGTTGTAAAAAGATTGTTTCTATATTGTCCAGATGAACTGGCAATTGGTCACAAGGGATGAAGGGTGTTTGATAATGTAGGTACCTATATATTAATTGTAAACTAGCTCTAAGCTCTAACCCATTCAGATAATTTAACAACATTTGGTAAGGTCTTTTTGCTACAAGTTGTACACACGCTTTTGACCAAGGTGTAAGTGGCTATATGTTGAAGATTATAGGGTGCCCATGTAGGTACTACTAGCTAGCGCATGGATGTCCACAAATGGAACTACCAGAGTCCAATCCATTATACAAACAGCCTCCACAATGATTAGAAATCAAATGCTAAAAATATGGGGAATTTAAAAGACCCAAATTCTAGACTAGTCCTACAAGCACAAAAAGAAGACCCCATGTCTACTGTTCCCTGACCAGGAGCAGAATCCAAAAGTGTCGTTTCCATTCTCAACTGCATGAGAAGTGCCGTAACAAAGAGGGGATGATGCTTAATGGGTTTTTGTACTCTTGTGAGTACCTTAAAATGAGAAGTAGCTGTGTTTTGTGAACACCCAGCTTGTGATGGATGATTCACTGGATGGTTATTGCACGCACTTCCAGGCACTCAATCGACCTATCTAGCGAATTGATTAAAAATACGCACGCCCAACCAGGGATAAAATTAAGGCAGTATCTTTTTGCGAAGGATGAGGAAGAGAAAATCCCATTAAAGGAGAATAAATGAAACGTTCAGGAGAAACTACAAACCTATTTGGAGTTAATTGATTTACCCCCTGTGGAGAAACCAAACTTTCCAAATGATTCTGTTCTGGAAATACGTGACGTATGTTTGACGTATATTTGACGTATATTTGACGTATGCGTTCTCAGTGGGTTCGTTGTAAAAGTTCTGACTTTGTTTGCCGTCAGTTTCCAACAGAGACTTATCTGATAATCAAAGTCTCTCGTACGGAGCATCTCGTACAGCGGACCAATTTCAACTTTTTGCAAGGTAGTATTATCTTTTCTTGTGGACTGTATAACGTTTTATTTTTGGGTCCAAGAAACAATTCGCGCTGAAAAGAAATAAAAGGACATTTCCACGGATTCGCTGCAACGGTGATTCTAGACGTTGATTATACAGCCTAAGATTATGGAATCCAGAAATTACGTGGTCGACCAATTCGCTACACATAATTGCAATTTTGAGTCTTCAGGAACATCCAGACACGCCATGCACGGCGCATCCCGTGCAAGCCAAAAAGAACTTAGCTTGTTCTCGTTTTCAAAAACCAAACTTTGCCGACAATCCGTCCGTACGGTCACTTTTTACCTTTTTGCGTGCCCAGGGTTTTTCGCAAAAATTCAGTTCATATCATACCAAACAAAATACGTAGGTATCTGGTAATGAAACTGTTGCAAACTACAACTACCAATTCTATGTTTTATACTTCAGCTGGCTGCATAAAATTTACCTCCATGACACATGGAGCACTAGGTTAACTGCATGCATTCGCTACGAACTACTACTACTACTGTGCATCATAGCCTGCCATAATTTTTTTTAATTCCATCCTACTCCAAGTTATGGATACTAGCTAGAATACGTAACACTAGATAATATGGCGAGGAGCTCAAACGGCAAGTCCGATACCCCATGCATTCGAAAGAAAGGTGACAAATATATCTTCGTGTGTATTCGACGTCAAACAGCATTCGAAAGCTCAGCACTGAGAAATATATCTCTTCGTATTTCTCGTAAACCTTAGATTCGAAAGGCCACTATAGACTCAAAGTCAGAGCACTTGCAGTTCATGCTCCATTATGTAGCGGACCTAACTATAGAGGCTGGGACTAATTTGGGACTTTTGTTCTTGTCATCAGGAACCTAATTACATCTTTGGCTCATCATCTGGCTAGAGAATCCAAGAGATTAGCCTTGAAGTATCAATCTTTCTGCGAACCTTGGTGACCATATTCCGTTGTGCGTATATATAATGATCATGTCGTTGACAGTCATCGCGTGGACCATGACGCCGCATGAGCCTTCCTGAAACTAACAAAATTTACTCCTGTATGCATCAAATATTGACCAACCACCAATGCTTTAACACCCTGCAACTTCATCCAAACTTTAGAGCTCACGTAGCAGCAGCTCTGAATCCGTGAAACTTTAAGCCTAGTTTAACCTAAGTGTCCGTGAACGACTTTTGATCAAGTGGTAGGACCCATCTGCATGCGCCCCCTTGTACGTTGGAGTACAGACCATTCTTGCTCTTTTTCTATATTTCTCCACCTTAGCTTTCAATGGTGTGAATTAACCTAAAATTAGGTTCGTCCGCATACGATTACAATGACTCGTATCGTCTTGCAGGAAGTATTGTATGAAGGGATGCAAGCCTAGAATTTTGGGCGGCCCCAGATCCACTACAAACCGTCAATTACTCACGTACAACTTAGGGTGCAAGCCTAGATTTGGGTGCCACCAGAACGACTACCTACCGTTAATTACTCACGAATGACTTAGGCACCTTCACGTGCTCCACGAACTTGCTTCCTCCTTTAGCTAATTAAGTAAGCAATTTCAATTCCAACTACCAATTCTCGACTTTGCATTAGCAGGAGCAAACTCCCTCGAGTCGGCAAACAGTCCCTGGAACTTCCAGAGTAAGTCTACTTGGTGTTGTATATGAATTAGCGCCTTGACAACTCCTCCTCTTCTATGTAGTTAGTCAATGTACCAACTTGGAGACTACCATGCACCGTCACAAAACTTATTCATGATTAATTTGGCATGTAAATATATGCCCTGCAGGCACTGCATGTTAAGGATATTGCAAATATTTAAGCGGACCGCCTCACACCGCCCATTCACAGTTACCACACTCTTGAGTCTTGAAGGAAGTACAATACGCAGATCTACGTACCTTAGTCGAGAGCATTTGCGGTTTGACTGTTTGCCCAATACATGTATCAATTATAAGCCGGTTTCTTAAACCTTGCTCAAGCTAGGGGTTGCAATGCATGACAATGCTCTATATATCCCCAGTTGATCCATTGTCACCTAAGTTTATTGTCAGTAAGTGAGTATGTCAGGAGGCCACCCCAAATGCAATTGACCTAGAGTGATCCCTGGCATGCAGCAATTTGTATACGTTGACATAGACGGCCATTAATCTATGCTAGAGATAATTGGTTCTTAAAATTTTCCAGCGTTAGGATCTAATTTGTACTGACCACCTAATGACTGTAAATGTACTGCTGGGAATCAACTAGTGTCAAGCTGCCAAATTGTGAGACTTGCAACAGCACCCTTACAAACAGAAGACTTTGTTTATTACGAAGGGGATATATCTAGTCACAAGGAGTTTTCATTCCAACTCCCTGTGTGCAATGTGGGAAAGCTCTCAGATACCCTTGTTACAAATTCCTCTTAAAACCACTGTCAAAGGGAAAATTCGTTTCTCCCAATAGGTTGTTTCGAAGCAGGGAAAAATTACCAACTTCCCCTTTGACATTGGTTCGCAGTACCTTTCTAGATGGCATAATTGAACTTTCCCTGTGAGGCTCCCTGGGAATTTTGCAAAATTCCCTGTGTTGCACAATTCCCTGTTGCAAGTGCGTTTTTAGTCTATTCTTGGAAGTAAAGTTAACAATTTTCCCACAGGTGAATCATCCAAGAGCTCCTTGTCAGTGCTAATGGGACCAGGAGATTAATATGAAAGCTCTAATACCAAGGAGATGATCTACTTTTGCTTCTGTACCAGCCATAACCTAAGAGCCATGAGCTCCCACATTCAATTAACGTTCATACACACACAGGGTTTGAACCAATTATAACATGATTACAATGAATTTCAAATCTTCATTAGCTACGATTCTTCATGACCCGCTAACTTTGATCACATTACACAGCTAGACTAATAAGGCTTCTGAGAAAAATACCATCAGAGAGAGAAAGGACACACAAAGCACCCCTTTGGGATGACCATTGTTGGGAAATTAATCGTGGTAGTTGCCTCGCAAAGAAAAGCCCGGCTATACTATACAAGGTAAAGGGGGAGGGGGTGGAGGCAACCAATACCTGATCATCAGAGATATTCATCAGCCAAGGTTTCTTCCTACTTACCAAGGAGAAGCCACTTAAATTTCCATGATCCCAGATTCCACCCTTCACCCCAAAACTAGGATACCAAGTTCAGTCGGATCTACTAAAGAGTCAAGACCATGGCGTTACGCAGCGGCTAGTTAGTTGACAGCCTAAGCTTTTGATGAAATTTATGAAAAGACTTAACTAGTGGGCTAGAAGACTTTGTGACAAGTCCTGACCCCCACGCTCTTAGATTCCAAGAGACACCGACTACATCTCTTAGTCCAACCAACTGTCCGACCATGTCTCTGATCTTCTCAGACACATTAATATAGCGGTCTAAATTAAGAGAAATTCCAAAGTATTTGCTAATCACCCCTTATCTATAGATTAGCTACACATCATGTGTGGCCAGCTGCTTGGCAATTCACAAGTTTACAACCGTTTCCAATCTTTTATGAGTTATCTTTTATATTTAGTTTATAACTACACCAGATAATAATTAGTGTGTGTTCTTGAATATTAATGGTTTTTTCTATAATTAATCTGCACATGTATATTATTAATGTTTGCCACTTCAGAGTTTATATATTATGAACTAAATACATGAGTACCATCTAGTCCCATATTTTGAGAATGCTTAATACGTGTTAAATATTGTGAGTTCATTTTTTTTTAACTTCATTTGAAATGTATCCTATTTCAATTGTTTGAACTTGTCATAAGGGGTGAATCCATTATGCAATGAACCTAGCTACTCCTTGTTTGAAAATGAGTCAATGTACAAACTCTACTCATTATCCTCATCATGCTAATTTTTTTCACTTTACATACATGATAGAGTGAAAGCATATTAAAGGGGTCAAGAATTTTTTTCCCATTGTATTACTTTTCAAGGTATCCATGTTTAAATTTCAACCATGTCACTATTAAAAAATATTTTTGTAATACTTTTCATATCATGATAGGTCAAAACATAAAGAAGGGCATAAGCACATTAGAATCTTCCAAAATTGTTGTTATGGAATACAATTTTTTTACAAAATTTGGATTTAAAGCAAACTTGATAATAATATTGTGAACTTTAATGAAATTTGAGAAGTTTAGAACTTGCCATAGTTTTAAATTTCAATGTGATTTGTTGGAATATTTATTTATTTTTAAAATAAATGTAATTTCATTGTCCACTAAGTCTTGTTTTCACCTATTAAATTTCTTCAAGTTTTGTATTAAATTAAAACCATAAAATTAATAACAGTTCAAATGGAGTAAGTCAATATATAAAAGAAAGAAATTAGACCATAATTAAGAAATCTATAACTTATTTCTTTTGTATTATATATTTTCACACTCACACCTAGTTTCATTTCATTTGATGTAAATGAAACTTCAAACTAATAGAATAAAAAATATTAGTTGGGTGTAAATATGGGAAACTAAAGATTTTTAAGTAAAAGTACAAAAAAATTCTTGTCATTTGCCATTTGGAAATGATTGTTTATCAAACTTTTAATTTACCACATAGTTATATAGTCACCACCCAAAAAAAACCTATTTGTGATATGATTATTATGAAACTTTTCATATGAATCACAAACCTATTCTAATCACATGGAGTCTCAATATTTATTAAATACTATGAATTTCATAAAGATTAAAAATTATATCAATCATTTTTTAAACACATTTGCATTTTTCAATACATTGTAACATACTTTTTTTTATATGAGTATATTCTAACATCACATCATGTGAAACAAAAAAAGGTAGTTTTTTTGGCATTTGATTTCTTTGTATTTAACTCTACCATAATATGCACAAACATTGTGAAAATCATTTTAATAATGACATGGTTGAAGTTCAAACAAGGGTATTTTGAAAATTAAAACAATGCAACACTAATTGTATAGTGTGCTTTCAATCACACATGCAAATTTCAAATTTTTCTTTTGTGTTTTGTACATCATTTCTAATATTTAATTATGTTTGAAAACTTGGATTTTCTTCAAAACTTTCTTGTAAACATTTGTCTTCTAATACCACTTCATTCATGAAAACATCACATATATTTTCATTTTTGAAAAATTGTTCCATGTTTAATTTTCACAACAAATTGTCACCTAATGAGAAAAAAAATGTGAAAAAAAAAATTAAATAAAAAACAAGGAAAACAACTTATTTACAACATGCATAATAATGAATTTTTTTTAAATGAGAATGAAAAAAACATTGTTTTTTTTTTTTTTACAAATCAAGGTTGTCAAATGTTGAATATTCCAACTTGAATACTTGCACAAAACAAGAGTGCGAGAGGGAGAATAACTAACACCACAACAAACAACAGTAACAATAACAAAG
>Ga0209611_10005573_pt1 | contig 21033 bp, 29 predicted proteins | sample S1TSphgellanicum_3_FD_187693 | JGI IMG/M metagenome (GOLD analysis project Ga0209611, IMG submission 187693) | Host-associated microbial communities from peat moss isolated from Minnesota, USA - S1T2_Fc - Sphagnum magellanicum MG (SPAdes) (version 2) | ecosystem: Host-associated > Plants > Peat...
GAAGGGTAAGCACTTGTTCGAGGGTTTGATTGCAGGTTCGACGATGGTGAAAATGAAGAAGCCAGGAAAGAGACGGGCTCTGACTGCGAGTTGGGAGGGTCCCTACAGATTCATTGGGCACACTGATAAAAAGGGAAACCTCGATTTTGAGGAGGGTTGTAGGCTGTGTATTGTTCAAGATGCAGATGGCCATCAATGGGAGAGATCTCGTCGAGACCTCTAGATCTTTTATGCTCCTCTTGGCTGAATGAAGTTGAGGGATTCAGCCGTTTAAGAAGGCAGGGGTTACATATGTAATGTGAAAGGGGGGGCTGTCTACTTATTGTGCAATCTGATCTAATCCTGGATTTTAGGCATAATTGCATCAACCGTTTTGTGGTGACGGCGCCCCATCATTGTTGCATGGAAATGCATGGCTGACTTGTTTTCTAAGCTGTGTGGTGTGTGCAAGATTGGGCATGGCGGCTGGCATTGATGGAGCTTGACTTATGAAGGTGGCGAAGCGGAAGGAATGGAACGGCGTTAGAAGATTGGAAGAAGCTTCTGGAGGAAGCTAACGGAGAACTGGGGAGGGGATCAGAAGTCTGTAGTTAAGGAGGATAGCAGAGGCTGGTTGAGGAGGAGAATAGTAGCTCGGTAGCAGCAGAGTCTTGGCCATCATGGTGATCTTCCGCTGCGTCTGATGTGTGGTCTAGCTCATTGCTGCAGGAGGACATAGAGAGAGGGAGAGAAGGAGAATTGGAGGGACAATCAGTGCCTCCTGTTTTTTTTTGTAAAAAATTGTGTTCGAGGGTAGTGTTTGCGCTCTCGGACTGTATATACAATCCATGAATAACATCCAAGCATGTTTCCTCAGAAACATCTGTGTGTAGTGTGTGACCAGAGCCGTGCATTGTGTTGAGTGAATGCATTGCTGGGTCTGTCAGTCTTGAAGTTGCAAGTGGATCAGTGCGCGATGGCAGGAAGGTAGTCCGAGTCAGGAGAGGCTACGTGTCTGTGCAATTGCGGTGGATTGATAGATCGTGAGAGCTAGGGTCCGTGGGAGGTCGCGTCATTGCTGCGGGTTTTCTGGATCCTCCTTTTTGGTTACAATAATTTTGACCATAATTGCAGAAATGGGAGTAACTTGAAATGAATAATGATTACATGATTACACAAAACAATAATTGCAAGTAGTCTTAGTCATGAAAACCACATTTTGACATAGTGTGATATTTATATTAATTTCATTAAATCACATTTGCAAATGAATTTTTTTTAAAATGCATAACAATGGAGTAGATATTTGAAAGTAGTGGAATATCAAACATTTGCTTCCTTAAGCCTACTTTTAGAGGTTGAAGGTCAAAATATTCATAGTATTTTAATTTATTTCTCACCTATTAAATATTTAATATTCTTATGTGTTTGAAAATCACCTATTTTTATCCATAATTGGAAGTTATTTATAATGTTAAGTGTTAGGGAACCAAGATATTTTTAATTTACTAAATATTTTCTATAGTCTTATGTGCTTGAAAATCAAATATTTATGTGCATAAGAGAATCTCCACCAAGGTATTTGAAACCCCGCATTAGTGGTAACTTAGTGTTAACAATTATTCCACCTACTTGACCTTTCACTATAGCCTTTTAAAACCAAGCTAACCTTGGCCAAAATTCCCAACAAATCGTTGCAAAATACAAGTATAAGACTCACAAATCAACTTTCATAGCAATTTTGTTGACATCACACTAACTTCATGTGAACATCCATGGCATCATCAACATCTTTAATATCAATTATGGGAATCCATTTGACAAGCTTGCGAGTTCATCTTGCATCTCCAATCTCACTAGAAGGTTCAACTCCACAAAGTACCACTTATATTTCACCTACATTATTGGCCACCACAACACCAAACACATTTGAAGCACCAACATTTTGTGTGATTACACTTGTAACAACAATCACAAACATTAAAACTATCAACACTATAGATTGGATGACATAAAACTAAATAAAAAGAGAATATATTCAAAAAATAAATAAGGAAAAATTAGGAAAAATTGTAGCAAGTTTTATTTATGTATGACCATTGTTTTTAAGTGCCCACAAGTGTTCCATGAGGTCATTCTTCAACTAATAATGTAATCCAAGATTTTCAATATGTTATGTGCCTTGCTTAAGATTAGCAAAATTCAATCCTCATATAAATTTAAGGCTTTTAGTAGGTTCAAAAGGTTCTAGTTTTTCATTACAATTGTCCTTAAGAATCTTGTTATGAAGTAACATTCTCACCATTAAAATGTTTAAGATGATGTTTCAATCCCAGTGCCAACAAGGATTAACAATAATGTGAAAGTGAGATTGTAGCATTCCAAATGCACATTCAACATCCTTCGTGTAAGACTTTTGTGAAGGAACAAAATGAGTTCACATTTCCCATTGGGGTTCATGAATTGTTTGCACAAAAATAAACCAATATGGATATATTCCATCAACAAGCAAGTAATACTGGACATACTCATTTCCAATATTAACCATGAATCTCACATTAGATTCATCACCTTGCAAGAAATTAACAACAAAAGGACTATGATCAAGAACATTCAAATCATTATTTTTCCTATGAAAACCAAAATGTGCATGCCAAAACCATGAACTTTGATATGCAATTGCTTCTAAGATAATGTTGTCGTAGACGCACAATGTTGACAATGAATAGCTTACAGACATTGTGTACCAAATCAACTCATAGATGCACAATGCCAATAATGAATAGCTTGTAAACAATGTGCACCATATCGACTTGTAGATGCACAATGTCAATAATGAATAGCTTGCAAACAATGTGCACCAAATCAACTTGCATATGCACAATGCCAATAATGAATAGCTTGCAAATAATTTGCATTGAATCAAATGAAAGACATGTTGTAGCCAAAAAAAACCAAGAAGCATATGAATTAGAGAGATGTTACATGCGAAATACACACATGAATAAACTTGGCAGCTTTTGAAAGGAGAAAGATGCTGTGCAATAGTATATTGATGGGAAAATGATCAAGGTGGTGAAAAGTTTTGCCATTACATTAAGCACCGTGTCCCTCTACAAGCGCCATCACTTTGTAGGTGAAACCACAAATGCCCAAGCAAGATGGAAATACTCTAAGAGCATCTCTACCAGTGACCAATATGTGACCCTACAAAAGTATTTCTTACATCTAAGTTTGGTTATTTGGTTTTTTCCAACCCCACCCATAAAACTAAAACTGGTACTGCAAATAGGTGGGCGACTACTAATAGCAAACCATCTGGACAAATCATTATTATTGACCAATCAAAACCGTGGAGCAACAATCATATCATATTTACTATACTCTTCTCTGGGAAGCATGCCTTTTACCAAGCTCCACAAACTTCACGAAAATACTGGACCAAAAACATTTTGGCTACGCTAAACCACCAAGTTTGCCTTTTTTTCATCTAATTTTAATTTGCAGGGTCACATACTGAGCACTGCTGGAGTTGCGCCAAGCTTCTTCTCATGTTAACTGTTATAGACCCAGGTGATCACATAGCCATTGCCTAGAAGAATTGGCCAACAATAACATTTGCAGTTGGCAATTAATATTGAAGCCCCTGTGGTCACAACAAACTTCCCTACCAGGGTGACAATTATAAGGCAATCCCAAAGAAAATTTCACATAAAAATTAGATAATCTTACAATATCAGTTAGCTTGGTTTCCAACCTAAATATTCTGTTGCCTTTTACACAAGTGTTCCATTTGTCACTTCAAGTTTTGTATAATTTGATGGTCAAGGTTTGTGGCGTAGAGTTGCAATCACACAAGGTACTGGATCTTATGATGAATTGAACTTGGGTCTGCTCCTTGGGAAAATATCTGATCATATCCACTACTTGAGAATTTTTTCAGAGAAAAACTGCTAAGCAAAAAACTCCCATTCTAAATCCACAATGTACTGCATTATCAGAATAACCCCAAAAATGAATACATTTCATGTAAGAAGTCAGGGGCAAGATGTGTAAAGGCAAGAATATGAAGAGATACGAAGTGAATGACAAACAACACAAGATTATAAAGAGATAGTCCTGTTATTTTTTCCTTTGTGACCACCCATATGAACAACATGAATATACAAGAAGAGGCATAAGATAGAAATTGTATTCTCATTCTTGGATGGTCATCAGCGGTGGCAGTGAAAGAGGTGGGAACGCAATGGTGTGTTAAGCTTTTGCAATATCCAGCTTCCTGGCTCCGTGAGTGTGATGCTCTGATCTATTTCCCTTTCTCGGACACTGTCAGGATCCTTGCAAACTGTCCCATTCAGGCACAGACTATTTTCAGTTCCTTTGAGGCACACAAACATGATAAGCATACCCAGTATACAAATGGGCTTTCCGGTATTGGATTGAAATTCTGCAATTAATTGCAGATAGAAGGAAAAAGAGCATGGAGAGGAATGGCAGCTGAAATTACCTACAAAAATATTCAGGTAACAGGCTGGTTGAGAATTAGGATGAGCTCAATTTGACAGCTATCAAACAGTGATGTATTTTACAACAGCAGTCCGAATCTTCTTCAGGAACTCAACCACTTGCTCCTACATCAAAACCAAACCAGCATGTTAAGATTTTCTGACTAAATAGAGAAACCCTACTACATGTACCTGGCACCTTACATTCCATTGCACCCGAAGCCACTCTATTGACATGTTCAACCCGTACATATGCTCCAGGCATAGGGACTCAACACATAAAAATTATCCTTTAGGAAAAATGTACTGCAATATATCACCCACCTGATTATTGGTAGCAGCAGCAGCAGCAATGTTCTCATCCAGTAATCCCAGCAGTGGCCTGTCCAACTCGTTATTCCCTGCCATCTCCAATAGCTGTAACATGCCATCTTGTTAGCCACTAAGAATCAAAGATAAAGACAAATTATACCTTGACTCCAAGGACTACTTCAGAAAAATCAGCATGCGGTACACAATTTGTTCTCAGGAGCCTAGAGAAATCCAGGGCACAGTATTCTTCATCACTAATAGTTTGAAACCCGAAATCATAGACCACCTTTGATGACACATGCTGCTTTGGTGAAAACTATGGTTCTAGGTTGTTCTTCCTAACATATCCATGAGATAGCAGAGAAAACTCCCCAACAACACTGGGAAGGTAACAGAAGAATGAGTGTGGTCATAACCTTATGAGTGTTGCTCACAAAATGTCAGATGCATCACGTTCACCATGAATAAGTGTAGAAGTTGTAAATACATATATAATCATCTGCCCAAAATTATTCTGTGTTCTTTGCAACAGGACATAGCTAGAGACCAATGAAAGAAAGGTCATTCAGACAGCTTCACTTACTGTGGCACGCTTGTCTTTGGAGACAAGAATGCGGGTTAGGCGGTCCTTTGCACCCACTAGATCTGAAGCCAATCTATCATATGCTTCTGCAATTGCCATACCATGCATTCCCCTACTTAGCTCATAAACTTGGAAGATGTTGAGCCTCGACAGAGTCAGTAAGCATATATTCAAGCTGAGCTGGTGAGATTATGAACTTACCAAGGCCCTCTTGTAACACCTTGTCAAGTGCCTCAAGCTCAGTTAACCTGTCCTCCACATCCTGCACCCATAATGACACATCAGTTGAGCACTTGATTCTGCCTTGGTTCCAGACCTACACAGAGGTCATTGACACATTGTTAAGGACAATTTGCACATGTTTCAACATTCAACTGAAGGAAGGATGACTGTAAGCCCATAAGGTTTTCATAACACATAGAAGCATAGACCAATGTGAAGGAAAGAGGATCATGTAACCTGTGTGCGATTCACAGCAAAGCGCAGTGACCCAATTTCTGACTTCAGGTGTGAGAAGAAGTCATCCTGCAGCCTGCATTTCTGTAAATTTGAGCATTAAACACCTTCTGCATAATTATTCAATGCAATTATACCATGCACTATGGTAATGTCAATGTTGCACCTCCAGAAGAGGATTAAGGTGGAGTGGGGTTGGGTGGGTTTTTTAGGTTTGGGGTTTAGACATGGCCGAAGAAAAGCAGACTGACTTGACTACCTGGGTCTGTATCGAGCAATTTCAAAGTCCATTTCCTGGCTCTCTGTACTCAGAAAAAACTCCACAAGATCTGCATGTGATTCTGGAACAGGCCGATTCTGCAAAACAGATTTCACCGAGACCCCATCAGCTTTGCAAATTTTTTGGAGAAAGTCGGTTCTCTCCATTTCTTCCACGAATTGCATAGCAGTTTTGATCCTCAACATGCTTTCTGCCTTGCTTCGTCACTTTGGTTCTTGGGTGATGAACGAGCTTATTAGGTGGATTCAGGGCTTTACCTCTCGAGCAAATCTGCGCCGCTCCATTTCATCTTGCATCTGCTTCTCCACTCTCTCCTTCTCTTCCACGTCCTCTTCCAGCTTGCGCTGATAACTTCTCCTAGCGATGTGCCCCGGCTGAGGGGGAGCGAGAATACCCTCTGGATCCTGTGATACCCAGAACATCGATTTACAAGAAACATACTTACCACAAGTCCTAGCTCGCAAAACTTGCAAAACCTCTCCCAGCCACCCAGCCACCGCCGCCCCAAAACACAAAAAAACAGGAAAAAAAAAGAGGAAAACCTCTATTTTTCTGGAAGCTGCTTCTAAAATCCTCTTCCAGCTCTCATTCCGTTCATTTCAAAATCACACGCGAAGTATCTACTACACAAGGAGCAGCCGCAGGAGAGAAGGGAATCCAATCCACACAAATGAAAATCCAGCTCTCTGGCGGCAACCTCACACGGCTAAAAAGAAGACTGGAACTAGAAAAAAAAAGCTCATGAGGAAAAGAGAGAAGGGGACACACCCATCCCACGCAAGTGATCTGCAACTGTCCTCGTCGTGGTGCAAGCCGAGCAAAGCGTCCTCTGCTTGCAATGTCGAGTTTCCTGAAGGATTGCGATGCAGTTAATTCATGGGTTTTGATTGCAGGAGTGCACAATCCCATAGAGCAAGACAAAGCCATGATTCTTGCGCAAGAAATCGTGACGACACACACGATCAAAGCAAACACACTCCTCAGCGTCTGCGAGAGTGTCTCTCTATTCTTTCTTTCTCTTTCTAGCCCGCGCGCTCTCTCTCTCTTCTCGGACTAGATAAGGTGGTACCCGGGGGTCACCCTCCTTTCAGTAATATCCGCAAAGTCAAAGACATTTTATTAAATCTCAGTATGAAATGTTGAAACTCAGCATTTAGTGCACAAGGTTCGAAACTAATTACGGTATAGTAGTTGTACAGGTACGAGCAGTGAAAAATATACGTAGCAGCAGTGAAGGCGCTCAGGAGAACAGGAAAGACAGGATGAAACTCAGTTTACCACCAAAATTGATGGCTTTCTGAGTTTCATCCCCCCCTTGAATGCTAATGTGCTTTTTTGCTTATGATACCCATTGGGTACTTGATGGGTATCATAAGGAATTTCTTTTTACATAAGTCTTTAGCTTCAGTAAAGCTCTTAGTTAGTTGTGGGCTTTATCAGAATGACACCCACACAAGGTGAAGCCAAGCACATGCCCTTATTTTGGTATAGCCCGTGGCTTTAGGCTTTACTTTACATGAATGCCCTCACCTTTGAGTCTTCCTCTAGTTGTGCTCTTGTTCTTATTTTCATAAAACATTGACAAAAAAATTGTATTGTATGTGAAGGTCACATTACCAAACTAAAGAACATCTTTGGAGGAGCACCCCAAACAACTACCTAATGGTAAACCAACATGTGAAAAGGGAAAACCCAAAAACTCGAACCCCACTTGCATCTCCACTAGGAATAAAATGTCTTGGCCTTGAAAGAAATCTATGTTTTCACTATCACATTCGGGAAAGATATGGAGGAGCTCATTGAACCTGATGTTTGACCATTTCTAACATCAAGAGGAAGTAGAGATGACATCACCAAACTACATAGAAGAATCTTTGAAAGGTCTAGAGCTTAGCACATTGCATGCAACAAGCATTGTGATTTTTGGAACAATGAATACAAAGTCAAAAAAGAGGAAAAACTTCCTTGTTGAAGAAGATGATTAATTTTGCAAGTTGTATTTCCATGTTTTGCAATACCTTGTGATTGGTAGTGAAAAAAAAATGAAAACATTTTGGGATAGGGCGCAACAACATTACAACAAAAAATCAACCTCCAACATGTGCAAATAGGCATGCAAGAAGTTTGGAAACAAAATGGAGGGTGATTAAGCACGATATCTCCAAGTCTATGGGTTGCCATAGGTCTCTTGTTGCTTTGAATGAATTTGGGACATTTGCCAAAGACACATTGCAAAAGGCATTGAAGTTTTATGAAAAAAAACACCCAAAACAATAGTCATTCACCTTCATACATTACTAGCTACTTCTAAAAGGCAATTCACAATGGGTGGACATGCAAGAGGATGTGCATAAGACATCACTCATGGAGTGAAAAAACATAGAACAAGTAGGCACAAGTGAGGTAGAAATTTTTGACCATAAGGTTCAAAAGTTGCAAAGGAGGATGAAAAGTTGACAAAGTTGAAAGACTATGCCATGAGGGCAAAAGTGCATGCGATTGCAAACATGATTGCAACAACTTTGAGAAAAGTTGCCATCCTTGGAGTGCAATAAACCATGGTGTTGTTCACCTTGCCTAATGACTAGCTTGTGTCAAAGGAGGCATGTGAAAATTTCAAATTGCAAAAAGTGAGGAGTTGCAAAAACTTCGAGCATGCTCGAAAATGAACAACATAGTAATTGCACCCATTGCTCCTAGCACAACCACTCTTTTTGAAGTTGTAAAGACCATAAAACAAAAGGGACTACAAACAATATGTTTGGAGTTGAAGTGATAGACATTAGAATGTAAAATGAAGCATGCATTGAAGCATTTAAACTTAAACAGAGTTCAAAATTTTATTTCAAAACAAATTGTTACCTTTCATTGCCCATAAGTGTTCAATTAAATCATTTTTGAATCTGTAGTGGCTATCAACATATGCATTTGTGTCATTCAAGGATGCATAAAATGTGAGGCTCCTTCTAAACTGTATAGGATCCTAGTATTGCCAAGCTAACTCTAGATTTTCACTTGTTTTATTCTCAAGGATCATGTTATGGAGCACCACGTATGCCATCAAAACATCTATTATCACCTCCTTATCCCATTGTTTACTGAGATTTGTGCAATGGGTGGGGTCGTGATCAGTGTATGGTGACATTCAACTATTGAAGCTTGTTAGAAATGCCAACATTTGCAATGTAATGGGGTAATTATTGCTACAATGGTAGAGATGCTCTAACATGAGCATTTTGTGACCCTCTTGTAGGTCACAATATCTTGGGAATATTTGCATATTTGAAGGACCAAACTGAGTTTCACACTATTTAAAGACTCTACTTCATCCGCAGTAGTGTGTGCAGGCCAGTTAGAGATGCTCTTACACATTTTAAAATAGCCTTCTCTAAAACAAAGAAATGTTGAGCTAGGGACAGTATAATTGTGTGTACATTTATACATGCTCTTCTTGGGCAATTCTTCTTCTCTCTGTACAATTGATTTAGCGGGTTTCTCTAGTTTGTGCTGGACAATTTGGTTGCAACTAAATTGCAGGAATGCGATCCATTTTTTATGCGACCACTTTTGTTGCATTAGTACTTTTTATGATTTTTAATAGTGCGGTTGGCACTTGTGTTGGGTGGTGTGCATTCACTCTAAGCTTGTGCGGCATGGTGATGATCAATAACATGACCCTTGAAAGTGGAACCTGAATACACAGATTTTGAGTCAAGAATCAGCCATTGTGAGGGAATAGATTCACAGTAGAAAAATCAAAATGGAGTCCTAAGCACACACCAACAGAACCAGGTGTTGAAGAAGTTACTCTGCTTGGATTGATGAGACCCAATAATAAGGTCACACTCAAAAGACAATGACACCAAACACCACACTTGGATTCATCCTCAAAACGTGAAGTGCAGAACTTACTTTGAAAGTAGCCCAACATCCTGAACACTATTTGTCTCAAGTATAGATTCCAGTTGTGTGGATCCATCGATGATATTTAATGGGACTGATCCACAACAAAAGGTGCTGTTAGTTTTCGATCCACCATGCAAGAGATCCAGCCAGGAGTAATTTATTTGGTAAGGGACCCAGACAAGGTGTCATGTATGTTGCCTTCATCCTGCAACACACAGAGAACTGTAAGCAAGCTCTGTTGTGTCAGAATGTGCCCAAATATAATGGTGCTTCACAACACAGAGGTTCAGCATCACATGTACGTTTATAAGCCATTACAAACAGACACTGTAAGGATCTAAAGTCAGAAATTCTGCTACACCACAGGGTAAGGAGAGGGAAAGTATGGGCCAGGGAATGTTGATATCAGTAATGTAAATGAAGCCAACAACATCTGCTGCACCCACCACAACTCCCAGTTCAAAAGCACTCCTCTCTCCATCTGAGTACTCTTTAAGAATATGCATCACTAACACTACAAATAGTTAATCTGGAAAGCCATTTGAATTCAAACTGTAATAAAACAAACTTTCTTTGAGTACACCCAAATGCCATCACAAAATATGATGAGTCTCTGCAATTCAATAATCCCTTGAGAGTAACTTACCTGACACACATGAACAGATCAGATTACCTGAAGAGCAGGTGTTCAGGATCTTTTGCACAGCAGACAGCCATGGCTAATGCTCATGGGCACTACACAAGTAGGATCAGCTGTTGGCTGTTTGCCAATTGGGAGGGCAGATCAAGGTTCCTGTGGACCTCCTTCTATCTTGAATACTTGCAGCTCACTGAAACTCAGGACAGAGGCGTGTGGCTATATGTCATTCATTGAGACCACAGAAGTATTCCTGCAATGAGGTCATCAAACACCTAGAACAAGATCTGCAACCTATCTTTGCCATATCCAACAAATCTGGCATGCCCACCAACAAACTTCTGAGGTACCTTGCTTTCATTGAAACAGTTGTAAGAATGTTTGAACATTTAAATCAGATGACAACATCAGGGCATTGCAGCAATGCAGACTTCAAAGTCCGACCTATGAAAAATACCTTGCCACAAAGCTCAACCCTCTTGAATTGATGTGTAGTCCACAAATCATTGCATGCAGGTTCATACCCAAACTTGGGAAAGAAAAAAGATAGGAAACATAGATCACATTGCATTCCAACAAAAAATTAGAGGTTTTACCCTAGTTTTCTGAATACAGATATGTGTTGCATTGCAGTTAACAACAACAACCCCAGATTTGTGAAGCTTGTCAATGTCAATCCCCAGGCCTGTCCTTGAGCATATCCTGCAACATGCTCCTGTACAAAGGGTATATTGCACAGATTGTACACTTGAAATTGGACACCAAAGACATATACTAACCCGGAAAATTGTATCTCCGAAATTCCAGCCAACCTTTACCAACACACACAAGTCTGCAATTCATGCTGCCACAAAACATCTTAATCAAAAGATGTCCCATCATCACTGAAGGAAATTTGGCATAGGAATCTAAATTACCTACTCAGTGCTGGAGGTTCTGGAACACCTACTTACCTATATGTCTATTGAAATTGTGAAGAAATCTCCACAAAAACAAACAATTTGAAGTCATCCTTACTTGCAATTGCACAGTTCCTCCTCCTCCTGCAGCTTGCTGCCCCTCCTGTTGCTATGTTTGCTACTGGGATTGCACTCTCTGATAGGTACAAACTGCAAACCCCAAGAACACAAAACCAATCTAATCTGCAACACTTGAACCCCAAACCTTAAACACCAAAAGCAAACACTGAGCTCCAATAGGAGGGATAGGTGTTGCAAGAGCTTTGTCTCAAGCCGTAGTTCTTCGCAGTTGCCACTGGTATCTAATGGCAAAGAAAGCAAGAAAGAAAGGAGTGTTTTGTGTCCGGTGTTGGGTAGCAAGAGCATCGCCGGATAAGTACGCACTACGCACCGCCAAGGCCGAGGATGTCGCGATTCTCCCTCTCTCTCTCTCTTCTGTCTATCGACCACGTTCCTATCCTTCCTTCCATCGCCTTTTGTCTGTTCTGTTCGCAGATTTGGAGCCAAGAAGGGCGTGTGGCCTCACGTGGGTTTGACATTTTGGCGATTGCGAAATTCAACGGAGTGACAGAGTCATAATGGAGCAGAAGAAGAAGGAGGAGGAGGAGGCGGAAGTAAGGAAAGCGCATTTTTTGTGAGCGGGTCTGTCTGTCTGTCTGTCTGTCTGCGGGAGCGGTTGCAGTTCGGGGAAGTCTGTTCTTCTGTTCTTTCGCTAGCACATAAGCCAAGGAAGAAGAAGAAGAAGAAGAGAGGGATAGAGAGAGACCTACATGGCGGACAAGCCTTCTCGCGCTCTCGTCATCTATGGTGATGGACTCTTGCCTGTCGTGGGTCCTCAGCATCGCCACTTGCATGAACTGGCTGTATCTGGATCCTGTGGATTTCTTGCTCTGCGTGCCCTTCCCCCTTCAGGTCCGAACCTCTCTCTCTCTCTCTCTTGCACGGTCTCTGTCTCTCTCTTTTTCTTCTTGCTGCAGAAGAAGTCTGGTTCACCTTTGAAGCTTCTTCTTCTTCTTCTTCTTCTTCTTCTTCTTCTGCTTGCAGAAACACTGTCATTCTTGGCATGACATTCTTATTCGCTTTCAGAAAGCCATCCACAAGATCTCAAGAAGTCTTTTGGGATGTTGAATTGTGCACTAAGGGTTTTGCTGCCCTCTTACTCACAGAGATGGGGTTTTGTCCATCTCTGGACACCCAAGAGGTGAATTAGAACACACTGCATATGGTAACCTTGTCAGTTGATACTACTACGGTCCTCATTCTCTCATGAATACAAAGATGCACATGTCTTTCTTGCATCTGTTTTTCTTGACATACATCATCCTAGATCCGCTCTTCTTTCCTGGCTGTCTTTGTCCAAACGAGCAAGACAGAAGATGTTACACTCTGTGTGGCTCTGACTTTACTGGCAGAATCATCAGTGATTGATCTACAAGAAGCTTTAGGTTTGTTGTGGCCTTCTGAATTTTGACAACTTGATTCTTCACAACTCCCTACAAATCTCAGAATGCAGATCTCCCTGTTTTGATCAAGGACTCAAAATGCAAGGACTTGGCAGTTTGTGCATTACTTTGGCTGATTTCTACACTTTCTCTTTAACCGAGTTGTTTTGACAACCTGATGTTTCTGTTGCTGGTGATAATACTTGTCTCGCATTATTGTAGAGCAATCCTGTGGTGTCTTTGCCCTGAAATCAAGGAGCAACCAATTTGCTCAATAGTACAATGTGCTATTTTGGGTAATTTTGTTGTCAAAGGAGGAGAAAGGCACCTGATTTTTCTGTCACTGGCATGAATTGTCTGTCATTGTTGTCCAGCAATCAAGTAGTGTTGTTTGCACTGAAATCAAGGTGCAACCTACATGGTCAATAGTATGATGTAACACTGATTGTGCTGTTTTGGGCAGTTGTAGGAGGAGAAAGGCTGGTGACAGAATTGGCTCAGCTTATTGATGTGCATGATGCTTATACGGTAAGACATATCAGGAATGATGCACAGCTTCAATGTTGCATAAGCATAACATTTCCCAGTTCATACATTGGATTCTGGATTTCCATACTTTTATTGTCTCTTGTGCCGTTCATATCAGGACAGTAGCTTGGAGCTTGACCAGTCCTCTTACCCAGAGAAGTGGATGTGCAGGAAAAGGCACAGAAAGAGGATATCAGTGAAATTGCAGAGCCTGAGGCTGCTGCAGGTAGTAGCGTGCCTGGCATCTCAGACAGGTGTGATGTTCTTCACCAAAGCTGGGGTGAAATGGGCATATTAAAGACATTGGCAGCAGCAGAATTATCCAGTTAAGAATGATGTGATGTAATTACAAAATGGGTCATAGAATGAGCACGATTGTAAATGTGGGTACCAATTTGTCTAGTGATGATGATGATGATGATGACATCAGTTGTGTGTGCTCAGGTTCATGGGAATGAAGGCTGTGATGGTCAGCAATTCAAAACCTGGAAGTGCACTGGGAAAACGAGCAGGCTTTTCAGTGGTGGCTTTTGATGACATTCTGGGCAGTAGCATAGATGCTAATGGGGTTAAAACTTCCTCACTGGCCTCAAGACTTCTCAACTTGTTAGGCTTGGAAGAATCTGGTGACAATGTGCCCGACAGCAACCATTTTGAGCTCGTATTTCTTCACCTAGCTGCTACAAACACATCAGATGCGGAGACTGGCACTACATGGCTTGACTTCTTGCTTGGTTCCATCAAGGACCTTTCTAAGCCTGGGACCAAGGCTTACAGTCATCTGTTCTTGGTCACTGTTTTAGGCTATGGAGATTTGAAGACTCATGTGCCAGTGCCTCCAACTTTAAAACAGGACCATAGTTTGCACCCTGATCTTGAAAAGCTGTGGCCCCGACAAAGCTACACATTGAAAGCTGGGAAGCCTGTTGATGGCATCCGGTGAGCAAAGCCTCTCTTAAAATCAGTAGGGTAAGGTTCTGGGTTGTATCATTGCTAATCAAGAGAACCAAGAATTTTTCTGATCTGTACTGAAATGGAGCAGGGAGGACTATCCATTGCTGGCTATGTACAATCAGGTTGCTGTGACCCGCCGAGATAAAGTCACAGCGTTTGGATTTGAAGAGTTTAAGAAGGTACATACCATGGTGATCTACCTTGCAATTCATGTAACTTCCTGTTCTGGTCCTTCATCTGATTAATTGGCAATCAATCTTCCTTGTTGTGCCATCAAGAAGTAATTTATTGTTGTACAGGGCACCTTCCATTCACCATTCTTGCAGGTATAGTTGGATGAGTTTGAGGGTTTTAGCACCAAGCTGCCTACCTTTAAGAAAGTCCCAAAAATCTGGGTGCAATTGGGGTATGACCTCTGATATATATGTGCTGGTTGTGCAGCATGGTGGAAATGGCACAATTCTGGCAGACCGTTTTCTGTATGAGGTTGCATTCAAGCTGTGGAAGGCTCCAAAATATGGAGCTTGATCATGGTTCTTAGCAATGCTAACTGGTTCAGAGGTCAGTGTTCTTTGTCCGTGGCCCCTTCCAGGGTTCATGCAGCATTCAAGACATAAACCATCTCAAACATTTTCTTAGTCTTCTGGGGTCTTTGGGCATGAAGCCCAAAGCAAGCCATGTGTAATATCTACTTCATTTCAGTGAGAAGCTATTGGAAAAGGTATTCAGAACTTGTTCTTGAGTATGAAGAGATCCTGGGGTGCATGGAACCATGGATGAACGAATTCAGAATTTTTTGGTTTTTTTGTCTAGTTGAAGATTCAAGCTTTGCCCATTTGCCATTGTAGTGTTTCCACTTTGATTTCAAGGTGTTGATTCCAAACACCTTGAAAGATTCTAGCATTCTTAGTTATACCAACATGAAGAATCTTAGTGTTATTTTGTGAAATTCTGGTAGTATGACTACCATCGTTATCTTTAGATTTATATGGCAACCTGTTCATTTCAAATCATGGATTGAACATGTTTTCTATTTTAAGCTTTGTACAATGTTTTGAATGTATGTTGTAAACAGTGCTAGCCAACACCATGACTGTCTCTCCATTGCTTCTGGAAGTTTGACATGAATTCAGGATGCATATATGATATAATGGTGTGCCAGATTTTGGGTTTAGAAATTATGTACTTGTTTAGGTGACGATCTGACACTTGGGAGAGGCTCTCATAAGGTTATGATTGCATTCATTCTCATGTTACCTTCAAATTGTTGTTGTGGAGAGATCTCTGCAATTTCATAGACAGGTGGCAACGGTGTTTTGTTGTGTAAGCTGTGGATGTTCAAATGAGAACCCCATGCCTTTGTGGTGTTATTTAGCTCAACTTCGTTATTGTGAGTACAATTACTAGATTTTTACTGTATCTGACAGTCTAATTGTTTCAAATTCTGAAGTGAACCATGTTTTTTTCTTTCAGGTATACACAAGAAAAGTGATGTTATGCATGTATAGTGTCGTGGTTGCTGGTTATGGTGCATGCAAAATTTGCAATGTATGTTGAACAACTGATGCACCATTTGGAAATGGGTGTTGTAGACTTCCAAACAAGAACCTTTCTTCATTCATGTTTGCCCATTTCCAAGGACTAGGAGTTGAATTTTTGTTGGAGGAAACGAGTGGCAAAGACAACAAACTCATGCATTGATATACACACAAATCATTCACATCCAACAAACATTGCAAGAGACATATATAAATTATAGCCTCATAAAATCTTTACATGCAATCATACTAAATTGTTTATAGTTTTGTCCATGCAATAGGCAATCGTAAAGAAATTTTTGTAATCTTATGCTGCCTAGGAGAAAATTATAGATTTTTACAATACCATATTTTTATCATAAACAAAATTGCTTAAACTGTCTTGCTTTGATGTTCAACACTTCTAAAAGTCATGAATAGAGTAAGAAAAAAAATTTGTAAAATTGTGTTCATGGATGAAATTCATCACATAAATGCAATGCCCATATAGGTGGAATGACACACAAGTAGATTGAACCTCACAAATGAAAGTGATCACATGGATGAAATTATGACTTGATGATGAAGTGTACCACATTAATAAAACTTAATGACATTGATGATTGTGCGCTCATTGATGAAACTAACCACACACATGTAGTTGGTAACATGGATGAATTTTGACAACATCAATGAAACTAAATTAATGAATTAAAATGACCATAATCCTATTATTGAATTTCATCCACATGGTCAATTCATCCATGACATTGAGTTCCCACCCATATGGTCAAATTGCATTCATGAAGTCTATTTCATCCATGTCATCGATGTTAAGGCATGTGATCTCCATGGTCATATTTCTTCCATGTCGTTAGTGTCAATTGTGTTGTCAATTTCATCCATTTCCTTACTATCTTTCATATTGTCAACCAAATGCTGCATTTTCATTAATGTGACCATGTTCAACGACTTCTCCAATTCCATTAATAAAGTCAATTTCATTGCTTCCATCAAATTCATCACACATGGTGGATGAGTTTCATCCATGTGATGAATTTATGCAATATGATCAAGTTAATCTTCATTGTCATGTTTTCATCCATGTATTCAATTCCATCCACATCGCCCAATTTGATCAATATGCTCATAAAATTATATATATTCTATAATTCAACACATTTCATTAGCTTTATCCAAATTGCCATAGTCATCTGTCAATGAGTTTCATTCTATATTTTGACTTTCACTAATGAGATTCCAAATGCATGTTTCCCACTTTCATCCACGTGGAGTTAAATGGTTCAATTTTTTTTGATAATGTCACTAATGTCATTTGCATGGTCAATTTCAGATGATTGCAACTTTGGGTTCGTGTGCACATGTGTTTTCATCCCCACTTTCTTGATGTAGCATCATTAGTCATCATCCCTAAAAATATTTAGCACCAATTCATGAAACATTTGTGATAAACCGTCCAAACTGTACAAAACTAGCAAAAATCTGCCCCAAAACTAAAAACTCTGTCCAAAAGTGATGGCATTTCATCAAAAACACAAAAAAGTGGTGAACTCTTTCCTTGGAAATCCAGGAATCTGCAACCAGGGATTCCATTTAAATTTTTGAGGTCAAAATTTTACAAAAATTCGCCACAAAAAAATCAGCTTTAAAGTTTGGCTATATCACAACCTACCTACAAACAACCCACCAGCCCTTTACCTACATACTATCTATCTACATGCATCTACTCACCCAATTGCCACCTATTGTCCTACCTAAAGGACCTATGTTCTGCAGATAGGTTCAGCAAGGTGAAACTCCATATCAACTCAGTTGGGATTCATCCATAACTGAGTCATAATAGGCTTCCAATGGATGGTGCATTGGTGGCTAGTTGTTAGTTCACTAGTGCCCATGAGAACTGTTTCTTTCTCTCAATGAAGGAGCAAGGTTGCTAACAATCTGGATTTCATCTGGAGAACCGGCTCCCTGTTTGCCCTTCAGAGGAAGAAAGCTACACGTTGCCCTTAAGAAAAGATACTCACAATATCACATATGAATCACAAACTGTCTTGCGTTCAAAATTTTCAACCAAGTCACTGGTAACTTCATGAAAGAATTTGCTTTGCCGGTCTTTTATTCACAAAGGATCACTGGCTGAATGACAACTACAGTAAACAGCTCTTCAAAACATGTATGAGACTGCCCAACTCATGGTGGGACTAGTGTCGGGAACTCTCAGCCTTTAAATATGCACGCCCTATAACAAACAGGAGACAGGTGCCAACACCAAGCCCAGCAACTGTCCAGGCAACTCGAGGAGAAATCATCTCTGATTGCTTTCGCAACTGCATTTGGGATGTCAAATATCCAACATCTTCCTCCATCCTTTGTAGCTTTGTATTCAGTTTCTCCAGATGAATTCTTGTTGCATCACTAGAAACCTGTAGGGTATTAAGCTCTTTCATTACTGATTTCACGAACCATAGATCCAATTCAGTTCTATTGTCAGCTGCAGTATCAAAACGTCCTACAGACTCCACCAGGCTGGTGCTAGTGAGCTCTTCACCAGTGCTTTCAACAGCCAAGTCATCATCTTGGTCTGGTCCATCTTCAATGTCAAAAAATATGTCATCCTCAGAGTCAATCTCGTTTGCCTTGAAAGAGGAAAGAGCCTTATATGCTAGACCCCTTTGATCCTCACAGTATTTTTGTGCAATTTCTATCCATCTCTCAAAAGACTTCTTTGCTTTAATCTCCATAAAACTCTCAATAGTTCCTGAAACAATAAAATTCAGTGACTGTGGGGTCAGCACAAGAGATTGCACATGTGCAAACATAAACCAGAAAATCAAAAGCAATGAGAAGGAAGTGTACCTTGCAACCCCCAGACAGTAGTCTTGAACTCAAGCACAACATTGATAAGAATTGCACAACCTTTCCCATCCTCTGCAGGTGACAGTACAATATAGCCCTTTGTTGAAAATACATCTGCAGCAGCTGCATCTGAAGTTGGATTGGATCTAATAGTGAAACAGCTCCCCACCCTTTCATACTGCTGAATTTCCTTTACCTTAAGCACATCAGAGCCTGGAACCAGAACATGCAACTGACTCAATTAGTTTATGCCCAAGTTGTGGAAATGGAAAAAAATTCATAGTCCCTTACCACTCCATCACAGTGTACATCCTGTAACTTGACTGGCACAACTATGAAGTGAAAAAAAGAAATAATTTGAAGTTGGAAATTCATCACTAAAGAAGGCCTCTTCTCATTAACAGAATCAATGCTACAATTGCACTCCAAAATCCCATCTCCACATGCCTACACCAATGACAGGAATGCTGTTGATACTCATGAACTCTAGAGCTTGTCACTGGTATAGTTTTTCCAAATTGGTCCTTCAATTGTGGTTTACCTAGAAGGAGCTGTGAGGAAGCAAAACACGAAGATTAAGATGTAGAACATTCACAGTTGTTGGCTCACCTACAAATTTCCTCACCAAGGCTGGTGCATTCAAAGGAGCTGAAAACGATACTGTGCGCTCCCCAGCAGCTGTCCAGCAGGTTACATCTGCATCTGGATCATCATTTGCTTCCTTGTGGTAGCAGCGCATAAATTGACCATCACCAAAGAGGAAAGAAAATACTGCCTGAAAATACACACGAGGATCAACAAACTATCCTACATCAGCTGCATATTAAGCTTTGAACAGAAAGGAAAGAGAGAAGAAAAATACATTAAAAAAAAGAAGCATTACCATATATATATGGTAAAGGTATCAGGAGTGTGCTTTACTATCTCACCTCTATATCATGCATGCATGCATGCTGTGGCTTCTTCCTGTCTCAACACTACAATGTGGCTTTCCTCATCTTGGCAGGATGAAGACCACAAAGTAATTCACATGCAGGACACAATTTCCCTGCATGTCTGACCACATGAACAATCTACCAAAAGATGCAACCGGATACAAATACCCTATTCTCAACCGTGACTCATTTTGCAAGCCAGAAAGAAAAAAGGAAAAAAAGGAAAAAAAAAAAAAAAAAAGAATAAAAAAAAAAAAAAAAAAAAAAAAGTTGTTCTCTATGTCCAGTTTCAAACTGTATTTTTTTTCCTCTCTGCCCAGCATAATATCAATTTTGAATCTCATAGGGTTGCGTATTCCCCCACTGAATTCGGCTGCAAAAAATTGCAACGAATATCTCCAGCTGCTTCTTCCTCACACACAATCCTTGTGCGTGCTTGCTTGCACCTTATTACTACTCATTCACATGATCTGCAGATCTCCACCTTCAAAGAAGAGAATTGACGCAACAATAAAATAAAATAAATAAGAGAGAAAAACGGCTAACCTGAGGCTCAAGAAAACATATATTACCCCGCATCTCTAAAGTCTTGCCCATTCTCCTCCTCCTCCTCTTCCTCACCTTCCTCACCTTTCTCCCCCCTTTCTTCCAAATGCTCTATCAACACCGATCACCAAATTGCAAGCTTGTTGAATCTTCATTTGCACGAAAGTTATACAATTCACATATCACCGCTCCCGCTGAACGCACATGGGACACTGTACATTAGAGAGAGAAACAAGGAAGAAGAAGCAGAAGACGTTAAGCAAAGCTATGGAAGAAGCTCTCGCGGTGCATACACAAGAGGAGGAGGAGGAGGAGGAGCGCAATGAAACCCTAAATCCTCAAACCCTAAAAACGCAGAGTCTTAGGAAGCAGGAAGCGTTCTTTGCCCAAAAAGGAGTTCTTTGCCGGTTCTTTCGTGAGAACCGCCTGATGTTTGAAAATGTTCAAACACCTGGAACCGGCGATTTTATTTTATTTTGTTTTATGTTTTATTTTATTTTGCAAATTTTCGCCTATTAGCCACAAAAAAACAAAAAAATTGGCACAGCTCAAAAAAAGGATTTTTGTGGAAATTAGTTGTGTTTGCCCCCCCCCCCCCCCCCCCCTCTTTTTTTTTT
>Ga0209611_10005574_pt1 | contig 21026 bp, 22 predicted proteins | sample S1TSphgellanicum_3_FD_187693 | JGI IMG/M metagenome (GOLD analysis project Ga0209611, IMG submission 187693) | Host-associated microbial communities from peat moss isolated from Minnesota, USA - S1T2_Fc - Sphagnum magellanicum MG (SPAdes) (version 2) | ecosystem: Host-associated > Plants > Peat...
GTTTTCTTCCTACAGTCGATTCTCATCTCAAGAGCGTCTTCCACCGTCGATTCACTTTGCACGTGGAACTGACTATACTACAAGTGGAGCCAGTGGGTGGCGGTCCGTCTAGTGGGTCGCTTAAGAAAACGCGCTGAAAGCGTGTCAGAATATGACACCCACAGGAAACCGGGTTTTTGATGAGGACAAATTTTGTTGGTTTTTGACCAGAACATTTGGGACAATTTTTGAATTTTTTATTTTTATTTTCTAGTGCTTACTATTTACAATTTTACATCCGTTTGGGACCATAGAATCCATTAGACAAAAGGTAGATCATGGAGGACAAATTGTCCTCTGGTAATGGTAGCATGCCACAAACTTGGCCATGGTGACCGTGTTTATAGTCTGCATGAGCTTAGCAAGAGTGCTCGTGTGGGTGAGGGGTAGGGCCGAACAAAAGCGTTCGCTAACTTTCTGTCTATTTGGAGGCAAGGAGTAAGTGCTTTTCATCCTCTACCTTCCCCAAGTCACAGCCTAGACAAAGCCTCTCAAAGACTAGGCCAATGAACCTCAATTAAGATTTCCAGGGTCACATACTGAGCGTTGGTGGACATGCTCTAAGTAGTTCCTTGGTTAAAATTGCCAACATTGTCACATTCTTTTAATTGTTTCTGTTTATCATTTAAAGTGTTCAAATGTTCAAACATTTGTTCTATGATGCGCCAATCAGCTTGGCTTGTCCCAAAGAAATAATTTTGAAATTTGGAAGCACCCAAGGCCCACAACTGACAAGCAACTTTAGCTTGCAAGTCAAGACTAGTGTGAGTGATTCTCTCTCTTAAGAAAGAACTTACCACTGAGGGTTTGGCTGCATGGATTTGAATGGGGATTCTCAACAAGGTATCACAACCGAACACACTGGCCCTGCCAATAGATAAGATGTTGTACATCTACCTACTGTGTCCACACTCTGAACACCAAAAAAATCCCCTCCAATCTAAACAGTCTAAACACTTTCACCAAAGAAACCAGTTCACCTAATGTGAAACCGGTTTTTATAAGGTAAAACTTCCAAAAGTTGGATCCATTGTGATAGTCCCTGCCCAACAAAATTAAAGAACCAGTTGTGTTCAAGACCCATGGTGCTCAAAACATCAAATATGTGGTGGAAAAACCTACCCTAATCGTTGATCTTTTGCTGGTTTTTTCAGGAAACCTGTCAATTCTTTGAATCTTTTCAAGAAATCAGAACCCCTTGAAACTTTTCTAAATCCTCAAAACTGTCTGATCTTCGATTTCAATTTTTTTTCAAAAACTCCAAGACCTGATGTTAGGTATAACAATATCAAAGAACCACCCAACATTGGTCAAGACTTTGGTTGCCCATCTTCAATAAATTATTTCTTACATTGCTTCCTTTTTATTCTATAACAATAAATCACCAAAGTCTAGCTTTGTGAGAGCATAGCCAAAAGCCCCCACTAAACATGTATCTTTTTCTTTTTATTAGGAACATGTGCAGAATTCATTTAGAGCCGCTTTAGATGATGGTCCAAGGTCCAAAATCTCAGGGACCAATTTGACACAAATTGAAACAAATTGAATTCTTGAATTGGACCTTTCTTCACATTAAATTTTTTTATAAAAAAAGTACAATAAGTGTCTAAAGTATAGTGTGTCTAAAGGCGGATAAGGTCCAATTGGTAAAAAATGAGATTCACATGTGAAAGGATTAAGTTGACTTTTTAAAATTTTCATGTTATTTTTCTTGCTTTTATTTATACACACACAATGGATGAACATAGGGATAAAATATTGGTGGTCTTCGTTTTAAACTATGGTAATGTATCAAGTCATTATTATTTTCCTACTTATTTTTATTTCAAAAAATATATCACTCCATCCAAGTTTTAGATCTGAAAAAAAAAAAATCTTTTCAAAAAAATTATCATAAAAAGCATAATTAGAGTTTTATGTAAATTGGAATTTATCATTTCTTCACATTTTTTGGGTCAAAATCAAGCTACATTTCTTCTCATAATTAAATGCATTATTTTATCATTTGCCCCCAATTTTTTCCAACTTTTTCACTTTCTTCATCTTCCTTTTGCATCATAACTACAATCACATTCATCTTTGTTGTTTTACTTTGGGGAAAGAGAGTTGATTTAAAAATTTATTGTGAATCGAAAGCTATTTCAACTTGTGAAAATGGGCACTAGTTCAATCCTCCATGATAGAAACGTTCTATCTTCATTTCTAAAACACTTTCATTTTGTCCACATGCAAAGGTTTAAAATGTGTTCCTTCAAGCAACAACCTTAGGTGAATCTACAAATCCAACCATGTCAACATTACATGTGCTCAAAATGTAAATGGTGGGTGTGTTTTCAACAATGTTTTCAATCCACAAAATGTCTTCCATTCTTGCATAGATTTGAACTTCAAAAACAAATGAGAAACAACAAAAAACAATGAAAAAAACAACATTGAAGCCTAATTTATATTTTTGTTTTCCAACCATGAGTTTTCCTTTTAACTTCATTTTTTGGTATGGACCAATTGAATTTCCTTTCAAAATGATGCCATGTAAATGCCACTTTAAATTGGTTTGAATTGGTCCTAGATCCTCACCTAAAGGCTTTAGGTCCAATTTATGGCTCTTGACTCATAAGATTATTCCATTTTGTTGCACCTTCATCTTTAAACACTCATTTAAATTGCCCTTTAAGGTCAAATCACATGTGGGTAATTGAGGCAAAAGACAATCATGTTAGGAAATTACATCACAAGAAGAAATCTTATCTTTTTCCATCCTTTCACATTGTGACTATTATTTGATTCAATTACATTTCAATCACATTTGGTCATTTTAAGTTTGTAACGGGCTTGTTCATTAATTAATATCAATATTGTTTATAGTTATAATATTCATCACATTGTTCATATATGGGTATAATTTGAACCTTTTTTTTAAAAATAATTTCAAATTATTGACACAAAAATTGGGGTAACCTTTAACATTATTTGCACAATGCATTATAATGAGTTGATGTTTTTTTTGTATTTCTTCAACCATCATCATGGTACATAAGTTGAACAATTCCACTTTTAACATGTTCAAACCATTGTTAGTGAATTCTATTTTACACTTATTATAATTTATTAAATACATGGAATAATTCAAAACCTCACATTTATATTAGAATGAATTAGTGATTTTTTAAAAATCTTTTCAACTTTCAACAATGTGTACATGAATTGAACCATTAATTTTTAATGTGTTAAAATTATTACTCACAAGTTGCAATTTGCACCTATTACAATATATTGAAACACATGCAACTCAATGTTTTGCAATTATATTGAAATGGTTTATTGAGTTTTTTCATGTTTTTAAAACTATCAACATGTATGTATGTGTTGAATCATCCACTTTAAACCTATTGAAACCATTATTCCAATGTTGCATATTACACTTATTATTATATATTGAAACATGAACAACAACTTAATGGTTCTTATTTAAATTGAAATGGGTTGATGCATTTTTTCCCATATTTTGAACTATTAACATCTGCACATGAGTTGAATAGTTCACTTTGGATGTGTTAAATCCATTATTCATGAATTACATTTAGCACTCATCATAATTTCTTGGGATGGATGTATAAAAACTTGGTAGGTTTCCCATTTATGTTTTAATGGGTTAATGATTAAATCAAGATGTTCATGCATGCAAACTCTAATGTGCACGTAAAACATGCATGTATAGTATACCCCTTTTATAATCATGCCTTTGGTGACCACTTTCTTTCTAACATTAACAAATTGTGATTTAAATGTGTATAGTCACATTCCATATAAACCTTTACAAGATTGTGATTATAAGCAAAAAAAAAAATTCAAAACAACCCTTTTAAGCTAAAATAAAGGTGCCAATTGGTTAAATTTCTTACATGATTTATTTTCAGCTTTATTATGCATTATTAGACTTGAAGAAGGTTGTGATTTTTGCCTTTTTTAATGTGACAATTTACATTGAGTTTGAGTTCCTTAACTATTAGCTTGTCAATTATTATTTTTTAATTATTTTTTAAAACTTTCTTGGCGAGTTTGCATTTTTTTTTTAGGTCTACATTCCTCTTTAACTAGATTCATTGTTGTTAGTTTGCACAACGTGAACACAAAGCAACATTAAGAATGCCAAACTACATTTTACAAAACCCTAATATTTACCCTAGATTTCCCCCCCATTGTAATCACATTTATAACAAAAATTTTGCAAATATTTTGTGCTACTAATGAATGTGATAATGATTATAAATAATGGTGTTTCTTACTACAATGGATGGTTATTAAAAATTATGTGACACAAACAAGAATGTGACTAAAATGGGGGTGATTATAAAGGGGGTTTACTATAATATATTAAATTCTTGTACATTTACATAAAACAAATTGTATGTTTTTTTGTTACCTTTTTTAAACATAATGAATAAGTTTTTTTATTATGAATGTTCATAATGCCACATTAAAAAACACTAGAATAAATACTTTTTTTTTTCCATTGTTGTTTCCTATTGGTGTATGAAAAAAAAATCGTGCTAAAACCTTTTTATTAATTTTTCTTTGTCAAATGTTTTTTAAAATTTATATGTTTTAATTATCTTGATTTTTCTACTTTAAAAAAAATAATTTACCATGATTTTTCATTTGATTTTAAGTTTTTTTATGACAAGTTTATGTTAAATATTTAGAGAAGAAGTTTTTTGTTATTCTTGCTTTAAAAAAATGAATGAATTAATTAAAAACTGGTAATCACAATAGTGGCACCAATGATTTTTTATAATATTATTATTATTTTCAAATTTTTGGTGTTATTCACAATCATCCATAAGAACATTTAACCATGTTTTGCCTATAGACCATATATGGAGATATAAAATTGTCAAAATCCTTTTAAATTTTGGTTATATGTTTTCAAACCCATTGCAAAATTTTGGCCTTTGAAAAAATAAAAATTTGTGAATTTTGTTCATGTTGATGGTGTCTTTTTGTGTTTGTAAATGATGGAAATTCACCACCAAAAAAAACTCGATTACATCATTAATATTTATATCAAAATTTTCAAAAAAATTGGATAACATGTTCATAATAATTTCAAAGATTGTTCAAAAGTTTTAAAATAAGTTTGAAACTGTGATGTTGGAAATGTTTATGAATTAATGGTTATAATTATTAAAATTATTGTAAAAAAATTATTCATCAAGAGTAGCCTTTTTCCTTTCAAATCTATGATATTAAGTTTTTGGCTAAATTATTATTGTTTGCATTTTTCTTGGAATTTGCACCTTTTTTTTTCATTTGTTCCCCAAAAATAATCATTGAGTTGAAAAAATTCATCGCAAAAGAAATGTTGGTTATGGGCAAGGTTTTTTATTTCATTTTCTCCAAGTAAGGGGAATGGCTATAATGTGTGTGTGGTGGTGGTATGCCAAGGTGGCTTTTTTTTTTAAGGCAAGTGAATCCAATTGGCTAGATAGAAAATGTTTTTATCTACATTTGATTATCTTAAGTAACATATGTTCATGAACTTGTCGCAAGAACCTAAAGCTTGTTGTATGTTCATGTGGCTATATTTTTATTAGGTCTTTGAGTTCATGTGGCTCCCAAATTTTATAAGGCATAGAATGGGGGTGACATATGTTGCCAAAGTTTCAAAACCACAAAATGGGGAAAGAAATTAGGCATTATTACAAACCTTTTTATCTTCTTGACTCATCCTAAATATTTCCATCCTCATATGAACTGCATGATTTGCCCTCCTTAAAAATGGCATAAAAATATTTGAAAATATGTATAGGCACCAAGTAAAACTAAGAAAATGATTCCATATTCCATAACAAATCCCACATCCACTTTATGCTATATCTCCCCCATTTGTATGTCATATCTACAAGAGAACAAAACATTTTTTAATAGCATATGGTGAACAACATGAAAAACAATTATTGAAGAATATTATAAAATGGAAACATAAGGTTCTAATATGTTACTCATGTTGAGTGGAAAAAATGAAATTTGGGGCCGGATGTAATAGTTACTACTCAACTTGCCAACTTTTCATCCCATCCTTGTTAACAATGTGGTTTGCCACATGGATCCACAACCTATATCCATTCCAAACTAGTGAGTTACTTAGTGTCATATGTTGCTACAAATTATGTAAATTCTTCTAAGCATTCCTTTGTTTGGACTAATTTTTGTTTTGTTTGGATATTCGGTGGCTTTCTTGGTTCCAAAATTGCATTCAATTTTAGGAACCTGCTAAACCAATTTCAAGTCAAATTACATAACACCTTAGTAAACCCCCATTTCAAAGTCATTGGGCAACTCTAGTAGCCTTGAAGGACCTTGAATAGACAAACTACAAATAAATGAGGAAAAGATCATAATATTATATGTGAAAGATAGCATCATGATTATTTTTTCTGAAATATGTTAGGTTGAAATGTTGGCAACAAATATCAAAATTTTGCACTAAAGAAAGTTCATTTGGTCAAATTTGCATTATAAATTACTAAAACTTGAAAACTTTTCCTGTATTTGGATTCACCAAGTTGTGAAGATTCCCCACAAAAAAAATGTTGGATACCATAGTAGACATAAAAAATAGTAGCACATTTAACTCTCAAGATATGTCTCCACAACACCATTCACATCATTATGGAACTCAAGGGAAAAAAATTATGTTATAGGTCCCTTTGTACAACATCATCCAAAAAGCTTCCATCCAAAATGCATATGGGACTTAATGGAAGCTTTTTGGATGATTAGCAAGATTATCCAAGCCTTTCCAATAATTTTGACGTTGGGTTGTAATCATGTAGCGTGACAATGGTTTTGCATTATTAACTTGAAAAATGAAGCTTGTTGATCAAGGACTTGACATTTTAACAACAACCCAACAAACATCCTAGAAGCCCCCAAGCTCTAATTTGGGTGCTTGAAGAAGGACCATGTGCCCTAGAGTTGAATCCAATCAATCACCTATAAAATTTAGCTTAGTTCCCTTTTTGTTAGCTCAACTTGCTTACCTAAAGAACCTAAACCTAAATGTTCAAGATCTTTTTTTTTAATGTTTCAACTTTCATTTCAAGTTTATGCCATAAGAACTTGAACCCTCCCCCCCCCAATTTAACATTCCAAATTACGAAACTTGCCACCACTAGATTGAACCAACCATAAAAGGGTTTTAATAGGAAATTAAAAATAAATACCTTAAAATTAATGGAAGAAAATCCTTCAAAACTTAATATGCACCATATAATTGGGTATTGCATTTATGAAATGGGTTAGAAAAATTGAACAAGTTCATGATTCTTCAAGCAACTATTGTGGATTTAAATCTTTGTTCAACCATAAATTTTAAAGATTGTTTTAGTAAACCAACAATATTAATCTAAATTGAATGATTATGAAAAATGGAAAATGAAGGAATTGTTAATTTTTTTAATATGACTTTTAGTTATAAACATTGTAAAACCTTTATATGAAGGTACAAATAGATTCAACATTAGAGGGAAAATTTGTAATTTTTTACAATAATTTACTTAACTACAATAATTGCAATCAACATTTACAATTAAAATTTCATGAATTGCGTAAATGTAGTACCATGTAACCTTTAATAATAGATGTTAACCTCATTGTGATGGTAATATGTCCAAAGAGAGAAATATATGATCCATGCATACACTTTCATTAATTAACCAACCATTTACCAACTATTTCCCATTATTTATGAGAAAATTATAAACTGGTTAAATTAGCTACCATGTGGCAACGTGATTAAATTCCCCAAATTTTTTTTAATACAAGTTTAGTTTTGGTCATCGATTTTAAATGGAACACAATTTCACCATATGATTCAATTGGTGCTTCTATTGCATGGCATGATAACTAAATTTTGGCCAGAATGAATTTAAAAACATAAAATTAGATGTATGTTGTTCATTGTCAACAGATTCAAATTGTGACAAATGGTGCAATAAAAATTGACCATGTGGCATACTAATTGAATTTTGACCAAAATTAATTTTTAAAAAAACCTAGGTAGGTAGGCAAGCATAGGTAAGTACATTGGGTACCTACCTACCTAGGTAAGTATGTATACATATTTTGTTTTGGGTTTTAACCTTTATGATCAAAACTCTCTAATTGATTCATCCCAAAAGACATTTTTTTAAAAATTGCACTTTTTGGAAATGTTTCAAATACACTTAGGTATTATGGCTTTAGCACACAAGTGCAAAATTATTTATTAATTTTTAATCATATGAACAAGTAAGGAATGTAATTGTTAAATGCATAAAAATTATCACAAATCTTGTGTTGTTTTTGTGCTCAATTGGTTCATAATCAATGCATTTACTTCTATTCAGCCAAGGTTCAATTTTGGTTGCTTTCAAATTTGATTTTTTAAAACACTTCAACATAAAGGGCTAAATATTTTTCAAAATTTTGGCAAAATAATAAATGATTTAATTTATGTTGAAGTCACCCATGCATTATGGTAGTTTACAAAATTGAAACAGAAGAAAAAAATGTGATATAAAAATAATTACAACCTAATCATAATTATTACATATTACATGTTCATAATTATTAACTATTAAGTCTAACTACCTATTCAAGCCTAGTTTTTTAATTATTACCTACCACATGTGTATTGTTTAAATTAAACTATTACCTATTAATTTAACCTAAAGCTACTACTTACCTACACAATAAGAAATCTTGTCTTTTTCCATTACCCAAATTCAATAAGTTTTTAGTGAAGTAGGACAAATTTGACTAATATGCAACTTGTATAGTTTTTGGTAAAAAGACTAGTTGATTAAAACATTTTTAGTGAAATGTTTTTTAGTCATTTTGGATAGTCACATGTTACACTAAATAATTTTTGGTAAATCCTAATATTTTAACTTTTTTTAATTGTAATTTTGGTTTTTGTAACATGTTCAATATCAAATATAAAATCTGTACTTAAAATCCCTACATAATCCATAATGTTTTCCAACAATAATTCCCACGTCCAAAGTATCTACACAATTATAAATTTGTCATAATTTTGTGACAATTTTACTTCTCATACTCATATAAAGGAAAAAACAACAAGTCATGGAAAAGGATGGAAAACAAAAGAAAAACAAAACATAATTCAACAATTTTGCGTTCATCACTAAAATTGTTCTATATCTTTGAAAACTACTACTTTGCTTTCTTTCTATTCTGTGCACCTAAAAACATTCAAAAAGGAATTTTCTCAAAAGGACTCTAAAACCTCTTCCTTTAATCCTCGATTTTTCTACCTTAAACTAATTAAAATTCCACCTCAATAGTCCTAATCTCACATACTTTATTTTTACTGAACCTATTATATCTAGCGTGTCCCATAATAGACATCACAATATTTTTTCCTTATCCTTATACATTCATATCTCCCTTATTACTATAATATAATCTTACCCTCAACAATTTTTAATTTTATAATTATATATAGACACATCAAGTCCTAAGTTGATATGACATGGAATAACACACCATGTCATCATACAAAACATTTCATTTTTTTCCTTTTTAATGGATCATGGAGTCATGTATTGTTTTTTTGTCATGATCACATGCTGTGAAAAAATTACATGCCATGAAAAAAATATTATTATTATTTTTTGTCAACAAAAAGGTTTTGACATCATTTGCCATGATGTACATGTTTGTAAACTAATTTGTATGAAATACATTAATGCCCACATCAATCAAGGAACTTCATCAAAGCACACCAAGGTCTTAACCGCCAAACCACTTCACAACTTTATTAACAAAGAAGAAAAATTTAACTTTGTTGTATTTAGCATGAAATTGTTTAGGAAATTAAAACTTTAAAATTTATGTTTTCTTTTTCAAAATTTATTCAAATGCTATAAATGAAAACATAATATTGAAGATTATTCAATAATATATTGTTATAATTTTATAATTTTAAATTTTAAATTTAAAGGGTAAAAAAAAACTTGAAATTGCATGTCATGAATAAATCTACAAATTTTTTTTGTTTAAATTGACATAAAGTCTTTGTCAATGTCAATTAAAAAATACACTTTTAAAAGTTTTTTACAATTTTATTTTCATCACATAAGATATGTTCATTTTTTTGTAGGATTAGAAGTTTTTATTTCTCCCAATATGATTAGGAACAATTTATTTATTTATTTTTGAAATAAGAAAACTGCAACATATTATTATTACTTTTAATTATATAATAATAATTTTAAAATTTTTATTTTAAAATTTAAAAAAAATTCATGAAATTTTTGGTTTAAATAGTTAGACCACCCCCCCGCCCCCCCCAACAACCAACACATTTTTCTAGTTGTGAATTTTCCTAACTTGACAATGTTTTTGGGGAAAAAAATGGAAACAAATAGTGCAAATTCAAGAAAAAAATTAAACAAAAAAAAATTCCAAAAATTTGAAATCACAAATTTCAAAGAAAAAAGGTTATTCCTAGTGAATAAACATTTTAAAGTAATTATAATAATTCCAACCTTAAACACATAAACAAATCCAACGTCAATTTTTTTTGAAATTTTTTAAGTTTAATATTTGAAGTCATTATAAACATTATCCATTTGTTTGAAATTTTAAAATAATTATTAATGATGTACCCGATTTTTTTTGGTGGTGAATTTCCACCATTTTTCAAACATAAGAAGGGCCATCAACATCAATAAAAATATTAAATTTTCTTTCTACATTTTTATATTTTCTAAAATTACATAATTCTACAATGGGTTCTAAGACTTCTAGCCAAAATATATATAAATTTGGGCAGAATGTTACTTTCATATATGGCTTATGGCTAAAACATGGTTAAATTTTCTTATGGATGATGTTGAATAAAAGTAAAATTTTGTGAAAATAATAAGATTAAAAAAATCATTGATTTCATTATTATTATCACCATTTATAATTCATTCAATTTTTAAAAAAATTAAATTCATCTTTAAACATTTAAACATAAACCTATAACAAAACAAGTTTAATTTTTTTTATAAACCATGTTTGAAATAAAAATAATAAGTATAAAATATTGATAATTTCTCATAATAATAATAATAATAATAATAAAGAATAGAATATTAATCATTATTTTGTAACATGGATGTTTTTACATACACCAAAAGAAAAAAATGGGAAAAAAAATTGGGATTATCTTTGGGGTTTTTTTGGTATGGCATTATGAACATTCATAATAATAAACTTGTCCATGACGCCTATAACAAACTAGGTAAAAACATACATTCTAATTTACTAAAATGTACAAGAATTTAATATATGAAAAATTTATAATTTAGAAGTCTACATGCATCCTAGACTTTGCATGCATGAATATTTTGATTTAATCACTAATTCATTTGAATATAAATGTGAGACTTCCCAAATTTTTATACATCTATTTCAAAAAATTATGGTGAGTGCAAAATGCAATTCATGAATAGTGGATTTAACAACATTCAAAATGATTGATTCAATTCATGTAATGATGTTGATAATTCAAGAAATGTGAAAAAGTTCACTAAATTAATCAAATATAATTGCAAAATATTGAATTGTATATGTTTTGGTATATTATAAAAATTGTAAGATGCAATTTGTGAATAATGGTTTTAACATATAAAAATGAATCATTCAATTATAATAAATTAAAAGATTGTTGGATATGTTTTAATAAATTGCGGTAAATGTAAAATGCAATTTTTAAGTAATGGTTTCAATATGTTAAAAGTTGATGGTTCAATTCATGTACCATGTTGATAGTTGAAGAAATATCAAAAAAACATTAACCCATTATAACACATTGTGTAAATAAAGTTAAAGGTTACTTCAATTTCCACATCAACAATTTGAAATTATTAAAAAATGAAACAAGGTCAAAATTATATTCATAAATGAACAAAATAGTGAACGTAACAAGTATGAACAATATTGATCATTGATTAATGCAACAAGCCACTTATAAACTTAAGATGACCAAATGTAGTTGAAATGTAATCAAATCAGACAATAGTTGCAATGTGTGGTGGTGGAAAAGGATAAGATTTATTCTTGTGCTACTTAACATTTAAATTAATTATGTAATTATTCACCAACCTAAGATAGTTTAAGTACCAAAGTTATGTACCTACTTGATTATTTGGTGGGTTTGTGTCATTATTATTGTAATTTCATATAACATCAATATAAAGGTACCAAAACCTTAATGTGCTTTTATATTAATTTTGATAGATTTTCAATACTCTATTCCTAGATATACCCTTAAAATATTTTTAATATATTGCAATGGTAGAAGTGAAATCTAAATTCTTGTAGAATATTTCACACTATTATAACAATAAATTTGCATTTCACATGCCTATGTCTTAAGTCTCAACAAACTTAACACTACAATTCATTCCAACATCATATTCATGGTTGTTGCATATAATCATAATTTGCACTTCAATATACATGTAAAAACTCTAGAAACAAAATTACAAATCATTTCATCATAATCTAACACTATAAGAAAAAACACAAAAGATGAACATAGAATTCACTATAGAAGTCTGTGCTTCTTTGTATTACTAAAAACATCAATCCAAATTACAACGTAATCCCATGTTTTGTTGAAAGAAAATCCCGAAGCAACACTTAAAATTTGTGTTATATCAAAAGAAAGTTTGTGGTTTTCTACCACAAATACCTCCAACTCTTTTTATTATTCTCTCCCCAAAAAAAAATTTCTTTTCATCTCCTTTTTTTTCCTTTTCTTATTCTCTAGAACTCCCCCTTTTAGAACCATCCCAAGTCACATCATAATGATCCAAAGCAACAAGAATTCAAATTTTAAATTAACAAAGTTCCCTTATTAGTCCCTATCCTAATTACCTTGTTCATTTCAAATCACATACACAACTCACCCCCTTAACATTACCCCCTCTATACTTTGGATTCCATCCCCAAAATCCTTGTAAAATGATAGAAATGAAATGATAATATTTTATATCTTTTTAAACATTTTTTTTCCCTACCACAATGTTGTAATTCCAAATTACATAAAAACCAATGGTTATATATCTACGTTTTGCTTTGTAGTTCTAATCTCTTCCCCCACTAATTCAGTTTTGGTTCTATATCCAAATGTTATATCTTGGATATCTAATCTTCTAGTGTTGGAAAACCTCCACCTTTTCTTGTTCCTGAATACCTTCTGGTTCTTTTTCTTCATGATCCCCCCTTCTAAGGTCATGTGGTATCTCTGGTTGTATCTCCTCCTCTTGAACTGCTCCACTTATGAGGTCCTATGATTCCTCAATCTGTACTTCCTCCTCCTGAGCTATCCAATTGGGCCCTACTTTTGGCTCTTCATCTTGGCCCAATACCTCTATACTTGTTGGACTACCACAAATGAAATCTGGAAAATTCTTTTGATAAGCTTTCAATTTATACTTCCAAATTTTTTCATCAGTTTTATGTTAAACTAGATTCTTCTCCAACTCCTTTGTAAAATATTCCTCTACAACCTCCTTTCATTCCTCAAATTTGACCTCAGAATCCTTCGTCTTATTCTTTGTCTTCATCAATGTATAATACTATAACATTTATTCATAATCCTCTAATCTTTTCTTGATACCAATTAGATCCAAACTTTTCTTTTGTTCCTATGCCCTCTCCAACTATGCTTGTAGGTGTTGTAAAGTTCTCTGATACTCCTTCTTGTCCTCCATGAACTACTTTCTTTCTACTTCTATTGTCTTTCTTTTAAGTTTTTTAGATTGCAATAGAGACACATTCTTTTGATTTATCAATTCCAAATTTGTTAAAACATTTTCCTTCTCCTTCTTTTCTTTAATTAATGTTTTCACTAGATTATTCAATGCCTTCTGTTGTTTTTTATGAAAAAACAATGTTTTTGTCTTCTTTCCTCTTTGTGGTTTCTTAGATTTCAAGCTTCTGCCTTAAATTTGCAATTCTTCATCCTGCGATTTTAGCCATGTTGTGCTACCCTTAAACCCTAAACTCTTCAAAAATAGGTTGTGTTGCCACTTTCTCCATCTGTAATTCAATAACATGTAAACCTTCATGTGTCTACTGTTGTTGTTGCAAATGTTGAAAATGTTTTGGACTTGTAGTGGTTTCCATTCAATCTTCACATACATCCCTTTCAAAATGTAGATGCTCCTCACCCTCTTGAAACCTTATGTCATGTTCCCTCTTAACTCCTTGGCTTCTACTCCCGCAATTATTTCTCTTGTGGCAATGTCATCTATGGTATCTCTTGTCTCTACTCCCTTAATTGTCTCTCCTATGGAGATATCATCTATCGTACTATTGTAGTCTATCTAACTACCTGGAACACTGGTGGCACTGCCCTTACCACTATTGGTATTGCAAATGGTTCCACTTTGCCCCTCATCATTTTCTGTGCCCTTAAATATGTGTTTTCTTGTTCTTTCTTCACTCTTGAACTTAAGGCTCCTCCTTCCTCAACTTTGTTCTTCCTCTTGAGAGCACTTCTTGGAGAGTTTATTGTAGTTTTTTTTTTTGTTCTCTAGTGTTGTTTGCATCTCCTCCTTAGTTCTTTTAACCTTAGCCAATGGTTTTTTGAATTATCCTTTTGACGCACAAACAAACACTGAATTTTTTTTGCCAATACCAAAGCAGATTGACATGTATCTTTCTTATCCCCCTTGTTATCCCTAACATACTTATACCACCTATCCAACTCATTACACAAACTATTGAATAATATGTGCCCAATCTACCTACTACCCCTTCTCTATTCTCATCAATTTAATAGCATTTTTGTTGTTAAAATATTGTACCTTCTCCCTCTAATAAATGACAGATATAATGGCATGATATTTGACAAAGTATGGTAGACCCAGACTATGCATTCCATTGATCTATAGAAGGATTTACAAGTGCAAGTCTACAACTTTGTAATGTTTGAACTACAAGTGACTTACTAACTTGTCCTTTTGGTTCTTCTACATACCCTTCTTCACACACTCCAAAAACATCTAGTTGTTTGTTGATTACATACACCTTATCCTTATGCCCAAAGTAGATATCTACCCCCTCGATAAAGAATGTGTTTAGAAATTCCCACATTACATCATCGGTGCTTCCTACTCCATTAAAAACAAAGGTACAAACCTTATTTTAGAGACCAAGTCTTTTTTCATAGCAATATCCTTCCAATTCTCCATCTGCTCTATATGCTTTTCATAGTTTTTTTTCATCTATGTCCACATAACACACTTAGGATCTGGAATTTTAATACCTTTCTCCAAAAGTGTAGCTCTATTTATGATTGCGTATCTTTTCTTCATTACCACTTCCACTTCATGTTACTCCATCTCCATCAACCTTTGTTATACTTCTACCATTGTTTGCACCTCTATGGCTTGCTATATTATCAACTACACTTTTGTGAATAATTGTTTTTCTTGTGCAACAACATTTTCCTCCCTTGCACCCTTTTTGCACTACATGTGCTTCCACAAAATGATGTTCCACAACTTTGTCTTCCTCCAATTCTTCAATACACACCGGATCTATTGATGTAGCTCCTGGTCCTGTCTACTTCTTGCACACCAATGTCATCTACTTTTGCATAAAAATTTGACTATGGATGTTCCAATTGTATATGTCTTGAATTATTGTCAGCGCAAATTGTATCTTCATGTTATATGCCTTGCCTTTTACACATTCCGAAGATGATGATGAATGCAGTAGCAATTTTACAACCAATAGTTGAATATTCAACATTCCTCTTTCTACTCTTCTCAACTCCTCTTCTATTTCTATTATTCTCAGCAATTTCGCTTCCTCCTCCTACCTTTGTTTGTGCTCACTCCTTTACACTTTCTTTTCCCTTGTTATTCATTGTAGTTTTTCAATTACATTCTTTGCACTCATATTGTTGTGAACTTCAAAACTTCAAAAATGTGCAAACTTCCAATAACAAATGCAAGCCACTTTCAATGGTTACTTTGTTTTTTTCTCATCCTTGAACATCCCACCTGTCACATTCATTTTTTCATCTACCCATCGTCTTTTAATTAATGCATGATCCTTGAAATTAATATGGCCCATCACTACAAGTTTATGTGTCCCTATATGCCACATGGAAACACTTAACATCATCATTATGAATGAACGTCATAGATTTCATTTTCCAATTATTCCACATCCATAATCACCCCACATTATCTATATTAACTCCATTTTGTTCATCATGTACACCTTTTGTTGATTGTGCCCATTTATCTATTAATTATGGAAACACATCTGGTGACTATATCAATTTTTCTACTGATTATGCCCATAATTCTGATGATTATGCAAATACTTTTGATGATTGAACAAATATTGTTGTTGATTTAGCTAATACACCTAACATATCATCTATAGATTTCTGCATCCCAAATCCTGCACTATTGCAATTATTGTTCTTTTAGAGATGGAAAATAAAAATTGTGTTCACCACTAGATCTATGATTGTTCATTATTTTCATTATTTTCCAATGTGATTTCTATAGTTGACATCTTTCATCGTCCTCCTCTATGTCAAAATTTGCCTCTTGAACTTCACCTGCATTTTTTTCCCAATATATTAACATATGTTGTTCTTTTTTTTTAGCTTCAAATTCCATGTATTTATAAGGTTTGAACTTATTCACATTGACCAACATAAGGTTAGTTTCAAACTTCTCAATGGTTACCATAACACAATGTTATTTGGCAACACATACTATAATCTATATGGTCTAAACCATTTCCTATTAAACTTCCTTAAGTGTGATTTATTGCCTTTTAGAAACCATAGAACATAATCACCAAAACTAAACTATTTTTTTGGATTTTTTTGTTGACTCCATAATGCTCTATTCCATTGTTGAATTCTTGTAATTTCTACAGCCTGCATTTTAGTTTCTTACAACTTCTCGAGCTCTATAATTCTACTAGTTAAAACTTTCATTAGAATATTGTTTCTTTCATCTCCACCAGCAGTTGGAACACTATACACTATGGGCATTAATGGATGTAATGCATACATTAATTGACATGGTGTATAACTTGTTGCTACTTTGTATGTAGTTTAGTATGAAAGTAGCACTATAGATAGATGTTCATCCCAATTTGTTATATTTTCACAAACTAACTTGGTCAACATTGTCCCAAGCACTTTGTTAGTAAACTCAACCTACCCATTCCCCTCAGGATAATAAGTTGTAGAACTAACATGTTTCATTAGAAAATGATATGTCAATAACTTGATGGCATCATTAATAAAATGAACACCTTGATCTGTGATTGTAATCAAAGGACATTCAAACTTGGTTAATATGCACTCATCTAGAAATTTTGTTGTGATTGCTATTGTATTAGTTTTCAATGTTCTTGCTTCCACCCACTTAGTAAAATAGTTTGTGGCAATAAGAATATATTTTTTCCTTGTATATCTCCCTTCTAGTTTAATTGGCCCCACAAAATCAAGTCCCTATTTCATAAATGGTTCCTTTGGAAAACTTGTGACCAGCTTTGCAAGACTTTGAGTTGCCAATCCTTTTGTTCTTTGACATGCATAGCAAGATCTGCAATAATCATGCACATCCTTGTACATAGTTGGCCACCAATATTCAGTATCCAATATTTTCCTCTACGTTGTTTTCATTGTAAAATGTTTTTTTAAAGGTCCCTCATGTAGTTCTTTCATCACCATTTGTGCTTCTATTGTTGTCAAACATTGTTGCAATCTTTCATCTTGGCCCATTTTGTACAATTCACCATTCTTTAATCAAGAAGGTTTTATTCTCCTTATCAATTTTTGTTTTTATAGTACTAATAATGTGCCTTCAATCTGTCTTATTTTTAGAAATTCATTTACATCATTCAGCCACTTAGGCCCTATATAAAACAAACTTGCATCTATGGTTTGATTAAACACACCTATGGGTTCTACACTATTTGATAATCTTGATAATGCATTGGCAACTACATGAATTCTACTTGGCTTATACACTACTGTGAAATCATATTCAAGGAACAGTAACAACCATCTAGCTATTTTCCTTGAAACTTGTGGTTTGTTGACCAAATAAACCAATGCCATATGATCTACATAAAAGACAAACTTATTGCCCAACAAATAATGTTTGAACTTGTGTAAAGAAAAAACCATTGTTAAACCTCTTTATCTGTTGTGTTATAATTTTGTTCTACTTTGTTCAAAAGCCTAAAAACATACACTATTGGTTGATCACTCTTCCATGTTACATTCTGAGACAACATAGCCCCCATATCTAACAAGGATGCATTTGTATGAACATGAAATTCCACCAGCCAGTTTGGTGATATTAGTATCAATGCTTCAATGTACTTCTATTTAATCAATTCCCAAGCCTTTTGATATTCTTCTATCCAAAGAAAAGTCTTTGTCTTTTTAGTTAGTTTAGTGATAGGTGCCATAATCACAACAAATTTTTTTATAAAACAGCTATAAAATTATGTCATCCCATTGAATACTTGAATTTGTTGGGGATTCTTAGGTGGTGGCATGTTTACAATTGCTTGTATTTTCTTTAGATATGGTAGTTTCCCTTCCTTGGAAATAATAAAACCCAAGATCATCCCTAAAAATACCATAAATGCATATTTGTCTAGATTTAGACTAATGCCATATTTTTTGCACTTTTGAAAATATAGTTTGAGCTTTTGTAAATGACCCTCCATGTCACTATACACCATAAAGTCATCTAGGAATATCTTCATAAAACTATCCAAATATTTTTTCAATGTTTTGGTCATGACTCTTTAATATGTTGGAGGTTCATTTTTAACTCTAAACGATATCACCTTCCATATAAAACCCCCCAATTTTGTAATAAATGCAGTCTTGTATCTGTCCTTTAGAGCTATAGATATTTGATGATATCATGAATATCCATCTAAGAAGGAATATGCCTCATAATTTGTTATTATGTTTAGCACTTCATCAATAAAAGGTAATGGGTATGGATCCTTCTTTGTGGTTGCATTTAGCTTTTTAAAATCTATACAAATTTTCAGCTTGCCATTTTTCTTGGGTACTACTACTATGGGTGACAACCATGTAGTTTCTTCTACAGATTCAATGAATCCAACTGTTAACAACTTATCTATATCTTATTTGATTGTTGTAACATAGTTTAGATGTAATCTATACCTCGCTTGATGTGCCAACAGTATAGTAGTGTCCAATTCAATTTTGTGTCATGCTAACTCTAGTAGAATCCTTTTCAAATCCTTGTATGTCCATGCAAAAAACATCTTTGAATTCCTTCAACAATTGCTCCACTTCTAGCACCTTCCCTGTTTCCAACTTTGCATTAATCTTCACCATATATGGTTCTGCATAAATTCCAAAATTGAACTTCATCAATTGTTGATTTTCAGTTAACATCCATCTAGTTATTTGCAATCCGTGTGCTTTGATGTTTGTTGGAATTTCATCCATTACAACATTCCTTCATTGATGTTTGTAGTACGTCTCTGGATACACCTTATCCTTTAGAACTACTTCTGGCTCATATCTGTTGCCATGTATTTTCTTATTTGTGCTATGTACTTCAGATCCTTGTTCTGAAATATTTTTCTTCACATCCATGATCCCCACATCTATGGTTTTCATAGATTGAATTGTCTCAAGTAAAACAATTATTCCTATGAAGAATAATTATGGCTTTATACCAAAGATGATATCTTTTTCTTCATCTATGATGCCATTTTGATAATCCTAGCACAATAACCCTTCTGGTTTTCTTATTTCATTTCCCAAATGTTTGGTAACTATAATTGTTCAGATTGTCCCATTCCCTTGTATGGTAACAATGTTACTTCCCCAATCATGTGCCATTTTAACATCCCTCAACCATGGTCTCCCCAACAACATGGAATAACTAGAATCTACCACATTGTTTTGAAGTATAATAAATGTAATTATGTAAGGAATGCCATGAACATATATCTTCATATTTCTTATCAACCCCACTAATTTTGTGGTTGTTCGATATGGCATCCTCAGATTATATGGTGTAGGTATGGCTTTGGCGGCCCTAACCTTATTCTTAATTATTTTGTGATAATATTAATTCTAAAATTTCCATCCAGCAACAAAACTGTATTGTATTCTTCCCAATCTATACTTGGATAACTGCCATATGATTATTTATTGTTACATCAGTTGTCCCTACTTATGGTGTTGAAGAACCAACTTGTTTTTATGTGGTTGCATTACTAACATTCTAAGTTTTCTATGGTTTTAACTTTTGCTAAAGATATCTCTTTAACTCAAGAGTTATTTTAAACAAATGTCCCAAGTTCAAAGTATAACTTGTTTCTAACATTTGCTTACTAATGTCTAGAAAAATCTCTTCTATTGTGATTAGTTTCCTTTGTGAATTCATTACTTCCTGATATTTTTGTGCTTTCACAAAAATAGTATTTAGCATACTCGGTTAGGTTGTGTTCCATCCCTCCATGGATGTGGATGGCCCTTCAATTTGGGTTTGTGTTTTCTGAATTTGTTGAATTGTCTCCACCATAGACTGCTTCAACTGCTTTTCTTTCTCACAATCAACAACATTTTTTGTTTTTCTTGGCTTTTTATCCTTGAACACCTATTCTTCAATTACTTTACTTCTTGTGGTAACATTAACATCCACCACATTCACATCCGCAATGACTGTTTATGTTTCAACAATAGGTTGAACCTTTGCTACTATCATAGATTTCCCATGAAACATTTTTTACATCTTAGCAAACTTTGGACAATCTGTCATTTTATGTCCATTCAAACCACAAATGTGACATGCATATGAAGATGTCTTCTGTGTTTTTTGATTTGGTTGTGCTACCTCTATGGTTGCCACCGTGGTGTGTTTTTTTTT
>Ga0209611_10005575_pt1 | contig 21026 bp, 14 predicted proteins | sample S1TSphgellanicum_3_FD_187693 | JGI IMG/M metagenome (GOLD analysis project Ga0209611, IMG submission 187693) | Host-associated microbial communities from peat moss isolated from Minnesota, USA - S1T2_Fc - Sphagnum magellanicum MG (SPAdes) (version 2) | ecosystem: Host-associated > Plants > Peat...
TGCACCAACAACAAATTCATTGGCAACAACTTTGCAAAGATCCATGCAAATTCAACTCTTTGCACCAACAACAAATTCATTGGCAACAACTTTGCAAAGTTCCATGCAAATTTAGCTTCTTGCACCACTTTGAATCAAATTTGACCAATTTTGCACCATTCAATAAAAACTTCTTCTTTTTTTCTTTTTTTCCTCAATTGAGGATTTTGTGGAATGATGAGAGGACTTTTCCCTCGACATGTCCCAGAAAGAGAAGCTCCAAGCTCTAACCAGGTGAGCAAAATGTTGTCTGCTTGAATTGTGAAGTTTTATTATAGAGCTCTTTGCATATTAGCCTACACAATCCCAGGTAACAGTAGTGTAATCTATGGCACTACAAAATGATTTTGTGATGTACAATTCAGGCCAGTTACATTTTTCAGTGTCCTTGATTTGAGCTCTATGTTTGCGTTTGTAGGATGACCACCAGGTGGATGCATTGACTACCCACAAGCTTTCAAGTTTCTTTTCCATTCAACTCGCTAAAAAGCTTCTTATATCCCTTCTTATTATTGCACCATTTGGATTCAAATGGGTGTATCAGTATTGTTATTCTCCATCAATCAAACAAGATCATCACAAAGCTCTACAAACGTTTGTGTTTCCGATCTATGCCCATGATGATGCCAGTTTCGATATGTATACAGAGAGCGCTAGCAAGCAACAAACTTACAATTACACTCAAAAAGAAATTTTGGATCATATGATTCATGATTCGAAAATCCTAGATCAAAGAATGACCCCAGCGGAGCTAAAAAAATTGGAAGATTATTACTGGAATCTTCAATATACTCATGGGAAGTAATTTATCGGCACTTTTGTTGAAACTGAGTTTATCATACATCATCAAAAAATGATTCCTAATAAAAGTAAAGAGTACAGTTAAAAGAAAAACATCTGCTATGGTGCTGCACCCAAGGTCTTCAATTGATGTTGTAACCTCATACATTTGCTCTGCTTCTACACTTGAATTTTGTTTCAATAGACAGATCTGAACTACTTAACCCTTTGTTATGTGCAAGCGTAAAGATTCAATGCATATGTAATTGAAGTTTTAGCACACCATACTTGGGGCTTTTGTAGAACTGCAACTGCATGATTAGAAGTGTGTGTGTGATGCAGTACGCTGTTTAATGCGGATATAATTCTGTCTGGAAAGACGTATAAAGTCGCTATAGATACTGGTAGCGATGTCACTTGGGTCTGTTGTAGATTCTATTCTGAAACCAAGCCAACGACAATTATGGTAACTAAATTAAATTTCTTCTTTTTTTTAATCTTTAGTCAGTTAACTTTGTGCACTTGTGTGTGCTGTCACCACCCACCCATTTGAAAGAAACAAATGAAATTGAGTTTTGAATTGGGGAATCATATGAAATATGATGAAATTTTGGGCAAAGCAATTTTGATCTGGCTTGAGTTATAGATACAACAAGACATTTGTGGTTTTTCTGTTTTTTTGATGTGGTTGGTGTCATGTTATAGGGACCCAATGGACCATACATTGCAACAACTGAAAAGTTTGCACAGTATGAGACGAATATCCTCGGGTATATCCCATGCTTTCAAAACATGCTTTGTAAGTCCATAATCTATGCAGGAGGCTTAGTAATGGAGACAGCTCTTCTCAGAGAAACAATGGAAATGAAGCAACTTGATGGTACTAGGCAGGATGTGAAGGACATTTTTGTTGGGTAAGTTGATTTTAATGTTGTTTGTTTGTTTGTTTGTTAGTTATTCCTTTTTGCAATGCAATTCTCGTATTTAAAAATTATTGCATTGCTATCGATTGAAGGTTATGATGCTAGTTGCATTTGATTTCCCAAACCCAGGAAATTTTATTGAAAGAAAGTGAATGTCAGATTTTTTTTTATGTATGTGACTTTCTTATATTTGATAGTGTCGGGTGTCGATCCTAGTAGTGCAAAACAAGGCAATATGAAATCCATGTTGATGGGTGATGAATGAGTGAGGTGCTTAATATAAGACTTCAATTTTGAGCTCTGTGTAATTTGTAATTGACAACAAAGTTCTTTTCTTTCGATCCCATCTTTTTTTCAAGATTTGAATGAGATAATGGCATCAGTGATGCTTGATTAGGTGTGGATATCAGGCTAAGGGATCATTAGAGCAAATCAAGGGACTCTACCATCGTTGTGATGGATTGATGGGATTGGGTTGTGGCGAACTCTCACTTCCTAACCAGCTTGCTTACAGAGGCATTACCAAACCCATATATGGTCACTGTTTGACCTTCTTCCCTAGACCAAGTTTTCCAGCAGGTTATGTTTTCATTGGGGACGAGGCTCTTTCATTTCAAACGGACATACAATGGATCAAGGCGTTTACTCCAGACCTTCCTGGAGATGATGTGTACATGCACCATAGAACTCTACTAATTCAATTGCTCCTCAGTAATTAATTGCCCAGGACATCTTTTTTCTCTTTGTTTTGGGCTCCTTGAATGAGGCCGTAGATTTCTGCAACATTTTGGTTCCACAAAGAATTAATATATGTGAAACTTCTTCACTGTGTGTTCTCCAGGTTCAGTCTTTATTTCGGGCTGTTGGACACGGTGGAAAGTGGTCAATTCAGATTTAAATGTCCAACACAAGAGAAGGCACCTATAATGTTTGATTGTGGTTCAAGTGCAACATATCTAACAGGGGATATCTACGTGCCCTTCATGAATTATGTAAGTGGGTGAATGTCCAAGTTGATCAATTCTCACAAAGACAAAAAATGGTGGTATTTTACAAAAAGCAAAATGCCCAGAGAGCGGCATTTTGCTTTTCAAAATGCCCATCACAGCTGACACCTGATTACATCAGGTAAGGTGCTCTTCATTTACACTATCAGAAACTCCAGAGGTTTTTTATGTAGTAATACTAACTGTGTAAAGCTTGAATGTGATCATCAAACCAGTTGCGAAAGCAAATTACAAAAATGGGAAATTTTCAAGAAATATTTGAATCAGACCTCGACGAGAGTGACAGAGTACGAAGAAATTTGTTGAACACCTATAAAGTTTGTTGGGCTGGGTGAGTTACTTGTCTTTGAACCTCTTTCCTGCCAAAGTCTGCATTTGCACATATCCATGCCTATTCTTGTCAATACAAATAAAAACCCGAGTGTTAAGTCTGGTAGATAGGAGTCTACACCTGGTATCAACACTGGTATCACGGAGCCTACAAGGCCTGGTATAACCTGAGACCATACCTACCTTTTAGAGCATCTCCAGCAATGCTCAGTGTGTGACCCTGCAATAATATTTCTCACGTCCAAGTTTTAGTTATGTACTTTTCCCCAACCCCGTTTTAGGCAATGAACCCGCTGGGGAATAAAACTAAAACTGGACTGCAAATAGGTGGGAGACTTCTAAAAGCTTTTAAGGATCCAATACCAGGTCCAGGGTCATATGAAAGTTCAGACTAGACCAACACTAGGAAAAAAACAGAACCCCAATGTTTCATATATGTGTGTCATTCTCAGCATAATTTCTATTTCAAAATTGGTTATCCATCCCAACTTCTCCTTCTGCCTGTGCATTATCACGGTCCATTTTCAAGGAGGCAGGACTTCTAAAAGCTATGACCGGATGTGGACATTTGAATTTACCCCCCTCACTTTCACATTCCACAATGCTGTTAATCCCAGAGGTGAACAACCATCAATTGTGGTGCGAGCTCTGCAATACCTTCACCTCGTGGTAAATGATTTGGGTACCTCTTATATCACTTATCTAATATACACACTTCAAGAAAGACAAAACCAAATAGTTTGAAGAATATACAAATTTGCAATCTTCCCCTCACAAGTTCTCACACAAAGCTCATACAAAACTCTACAATATAACCCAGATTCTGCACATCCATGACAAATGTAATAACATGAAGTGGTAACTGCCAGGGTTACTTTGAGGACCGACCCATGATTTGTACATGGCTGGTGAACAATGCTCCAACCACATTCAGCATTTTGGGAGGTTAGACACAAATCCCTGTCACTGAATTATGTGCTGCTGTTGAGTCAAAGTTGCTACTTGTATTTGTTGCATCCACACCATGAATTGCTAATGGAGTTTGACCTCATCATTGTTGTACCTAGTTTTCCCAGACCTGACAATGAATACTGTGATGGTAGCATCATCGCTCCAAGGTTACTTCACAGCATTTGATCTGGAAAATAGAAGAATAGGGTGGACAACTTCTTCGATTTGTGATGTCTATGAGCTTCGAGTTCAAAATCATGACCATAAAGGAAAGAAATGAGCCATAGAGGTAGGTACTATTTTGATTCAAATGACTATGAAAGAATTGTGAAACAAGCAAAAATTATGCACAAAATGAATGATCCTCTTTTCATTCTTCAGAAACAAACCTTTACTGAAGACACTGGAGTAGTTGTTCTGAAAGCCATGGTGTCCAATAGATCACTCCACAGATATAACTATTTCAAACCCAGCTCCACCTGGGGCAAACTCCACCTCTTCTTGTGTTACTAACCCTCCATAAAATACTATTTCACAAGTAAGCTTGGAACATTGAAGATTCCAGCAGTAGAGTAGATTTCAGGGTCATATATCAGACGCAGAATTTGTGCAACAAAGAGACAGACACAAGTTGTAAGAGTTTACAGTTGATTGCATCCGATAAAATATGGTGTGACAAAATCAGAAATAACCCACTTCACAGGTACTCAACCCTATGTATGTCACAGTCCATGTTTGGTTATGTAAACCAGGTTGAGATTTATTTTGGTCTCTGAGTCCAACTAGAATCCAGTGGCAATGTGCAGTTATAAAGTTGTCAACTTTGGTAGAGTCCAGCAAAAAAACCTGATTTCAGAGTTACATCTAACAAGGACCAGGGCCTCTCAAAGATCCTAGCCATCATTGGAGCAATAGCCCTGATGGTTGTTGAGGTTATAGCCATACAGAACTAAGTACAGTTGAACCCTTTCAAAACATAATGCATCTTGTGCCATAATGTGGGATTGCTCATTACAAAGAAAGAATGGAAGTATAATGCTCTACACAATACGAAGCAGACGAAAAAGTTTCTCAAACAAGCAAATCATAATGGTTACTTCCACTGTACAACAGTCTTACAGGCTTGCGAGCTTTCCTGTTCTTTCCAGGCTTCAAGTATTCACGTCCATACTCAGCAATAGGGATGAATCCTGTGCCCCACTTTCCACCTCGCCTTGCCTGCCATATCAGTATCATGTGAAGCAGGTAGAGGTAATGTCAAGCACCAAACTGCATATTGAGTTTCTGGGAGAAGTCTGGAGCAAAAAGAAGACCCAACCAAAATGTTGACCAGCACACAATTTAAACAAGCATTTCATTGATTACCCAGAGTATCTAGTTTCTGTACCTCTGCCTCAGGAATGTAGACAATTATAGGTTGCAAACACATCCTTGACAATACCTGTGCACCCACACATTGCATGTCAAAGGAAAGCATCATCAGATTACCATCAAATGAAATGAATGAAAGCTGCCAATGTGTCAACACAATCACAAGTGTACAAGTGCAGCAATGAGCTCTGACCTCCTAGAGTTAATTTTGTACGGACAGTAATACAGTGAAAGATGCTAAGAGCTTACCAGTAGCTCTGATTCTCCTCCCCAGAAATTTGAGTTGGGTATTCTCTGACAGTACCTGTAGCAACATAACTCCCAATGAGAACAGATCAACAATAAGTTCCATCTATCTGTTGCAAGGATGTGCAAGTTCCTCTAGGGCCCAAGTCCCATATAGTCAAATGGAAACTGGTCTTAGGTGCAATACCGCTTCAAAGACTCTTCAAGAGTAATAGCAATTAGTGCTTCCTCATATAGGTGCCGCCGATTATCACTTCTACAAATTGCATCCATCACTGCAAACCGGAGTTGATCTGCAACCACAAATCCAGTAGTAGATCAGATCAATTATTTGCTGAGAAGTGGGTTTAGGGTTTAGGGTAGGTGCTATCAAAACAATGTATCTGCATGTTATACATCTTATCAGAGCACCAAACAGCTGAGAGAAATGAAAATCTGAGGCTTCTTCTAAGACATAACAACAGGTACAACAACAACTGACACTTTGTGATGAAGATACTGACACATATCCTCTGATAAATATGAGTTTTTCCATGGCCTCCCAAGAAAAGAGATTTGACACCAACCTGCTTCCTGTTGTTCTTCTGTGGGGTTGAGACCCAAGCCCTTGTTGCTTGCCATTCCTTGCACCTGCCATTAATTTACCAATTTGCCTGCATTGTCCTCATGATGAACAATTTTCTTTGCAAACAGTAAACAACATGGAAGACTTGGAAACCTACAGCAAGCATGTTCACATGCTTGCACACCAAAGAGCAGTTTTGAACAATGGTAAGTCCCATGACAACTGCAAAATTCTATTCAAAAGCTTTCCAATTTTCACAATGACTCCTCAGTCAATTGCTGCACACCCAAACATAAACAACGGAAGCAGAGACATGCTAAAAGTTCAGCATACAGTGACTAAGATATTCAAGCAAAGAAGCATTGAGGGTAAAGGGGACAGGATGACATTTGCAGGTGTAAAGGTAGAAAGGCATACAAGGGCTCTGAACATGCACCGGCCATCACCCGTAACTTTACGTACAGTATAGTGTTCCACCTTCTTCATTGCCTGTGATGTCCCTTGCCTGTGCGCCCCTCAGTGAACTGCATTTGTGTTAACAAACAGTGGTATATCTCATTTGCAGAAGAAGGAGAAGAAGGGGGGGGGAAAAAAAAAGACAATGTTCCCCTCCTCATGGCCACAGAAAAAACAACAGAGATAAAATCCTATATATTCTTCTCTTACCGAGCTTGAACTGATCCCTGAGATGCTCCAATCCTTGCAAAAAACAAGGACTTTTTCTTCCCCCTGTCAGCGAATGCAGATGAGATGGAAGCAAACGGCCCATTGAAGAAACCGTCGTCGTCGTTCGTCTCCACATATTCAAAGAATGCGGTGCCATTAGCCAATTCTGACAACACTGTTTGTCGTGCACCATCACAGATGAAACCTTTGTTAACAAACCAATCAGATACCGAAATTCTACTCACCAATGCAACAGCATCATCAAAACGATGTTTTGCACAAGATTTGAACCTCCATGGACTCAATTCTCTCTTGGAAACTCTGCAACAAGACAATCTACAAAAAACCAAAAAGAAGTTGTTACCAGAGAAAAACAGGAACTGAAACTTTGCACAAAACTCTGATTGCTATCAATTTTCTACCAACAAGCTACATTGAGTATCTCCTTCCCCCACCGTCTTAAAGAAGCTAATTCCTTCCTTCCTGTCCACAGCTGAATGCTTTCTACAACACAACAGTACAGAAAGAGTGCATGAAATGATGAACTCACCTGTAAGCGACGACGTCATGGCCATGCTGTCGATCAGAGTTTGGATGTTATAACGATGTCAACACCCCCACGACGCCAAAGATTACCAAGAAAACGACGACAACGAACAACAAGCAGGAACAAGCACTCCTGTGTGTCATTTGGAGCAACAGAAGCGTCCCTGAGTGCTCCTGAAACCCTAACCCTAATTTGGGTTAGGGTTAGGGTTTCAGGAGAAATGTCACCATCGGTGTAATGTGTGCTTCATGTTTTCGAAGAGGCATTATTAATATGCATAAGGTTCTTTTCAAAATTATTTTGAGAAATTTTTCCAGAGGTTTTCTTTGTCAAATATGTTGTGTTGATCCATCAAGCTTATAAAATGCACTATGCATGTGCATTATTAGTTGATGGGAAATGTGAAAATATGTGAGCTTGTAGGAGCAATTCCTTTCCTATTCCTCAAATCAAGATTGGAAAGTTGTCATGTTTGATTTCTATGTTCCCTAAATCCAAAGTGGAAAGGTATTTTATGGCTTCACTTAACAAGCCAAACAAAGAGCTTTCGCATCGAATTTCACAAATGTCTCATTATCAATGAGTTTGAAGCCAAGTGATGAACCGACAAAAAGCTTAAGTGCAAAGTGTAAGAATCTTGGTGACAAAAGATTGGGTTGCCACAAAACATGTATTAAGGAACTACATGGTTGCCATTAATAGTTTGCAATGCCACATATGACTCTCCCTATCATATGTTGAAAATTCAAGTTCAATTAGTTAGGTTTCATTCGTTATTAGAGTAGGAAAATGACTAGGTTACTTTCACAAGGTTGAATTACTGTCTTTACTTATATTAGTTTGGTTATTTGTGATTTGATATTTTAGTTAAATACCTTGATGTTAATGGTTTGGTTTTCTTTTCTTTTCTTTTTTTCATTGCACAAGTTTATGTATTTCATGTGATAAGAACCTTGAGGAGTTCTTAATGTTATGTTCTATGTTGTGAACATTATGTTTTAATTTTCTTTCAATAAAAATTTATGTTTACACTTGACTAAATCTCCTATTTGTTAACATTCTATGCACTTTTGCCAAAGTTAAGCTAAATTATTATGTTTAATATACCGTATGTTGTTTGTGGGGCATTGATGGGGCCCCTTCAAACTAAAACCTCTTTGCTACTTAGGAGTTAGTATTACAAGGATACGTTGAAAATGATGTTAAAATTACAAAATGTTGGGTTCTTCTCAATATAAAGGTTTGTGAAATCATTGTGTTCATTTTTGGTCATTGTGAAAATTATGGACTTTTAATCTATCACCTTTTGTAACCATCTCAATCTACTACATCATCATGACAAGCATTCCCACTATTTTTGTAGTACTCACCCAAAGTGGCAAGTTTTTTTACTATTATTTTATTTGCATTTCAATGTATGTAATGACTAAGTTCAATTTTTATTTTAATCACATCAAACCTCTTAGTTTACATGTGAACCTTACAATATCGTTTAAATATGTCACTTTTGCTTACATGGCACAATGTAAATCATGCTGTAATTGATCTTACAAAACCTAAAACAAAGTTTATGTGAGTTGATTATGATAAAATTATGGGGTGATTGCATCTTATGAGTTCAAAAAACAACCAATTGATCAACATTTGCTTGGTACCATGATGATAAATATTGAATTTTGTAAAACACTAATTGAATAATATTTATTTATAAATAAAGACATCAAACTTTTAGATTAAATGATGTAATTAGTAAAATTCACAAATGAGATTAATTTAAACAATGATATTTTAATTTTTAACCTTAATTAAATTTAATGATGTTACATTTGAATTCTAGAATTAAATAATGAAAACTAATATAATGTCTTACATTACATTATTAATGCACTACAAATCTCAATGTAATTTTGAAAATAAAAATTGAATTAAATTACATAATGAATGAAAGACATGTTGAAATTATAAAATCAATCTTTAACTATGTCCTTCACACATCTAAAATTAATTCCATTATGAAATTATGTAGTTGCATTAATGTAACAAAAAACATTATATTTGAATTTGAAATAAGTTTATTGAATTAATGAATGTAATGCCCTTGGCAAGGTTTCAAATTGAGCAAAATCCTCTTTAATGGGAACATCTCTTTCAATGTTTGCATCTTGATATACAATAGAACTTCAATGGGTTTGTAAGCAACCAACGTCCAAAGAATAATATTTTAAACGGTAGGCATCTAGTAAGAACATTCAATATGCATAAGACCAACATTTTAGTGGTTTGGAATCCTAAATGGGATATAATTGTGTAATACCATCGCCACCCCCATCCCAAAAAAATTTAAAGAAAATGATCTCTACATAAAACATTGAAATTTTTTCACCATTATTGCCTCAAATGAAAGAAGAAGCACAAAGAGAACAAATTTCTTCATGAAGTACTTAAAATGGTACCAAAAATGTACTTGAAATGTTTTGTATGTGGTTGAACACCATGCATAAAAACACAAAACCTTGAAAAACTCAAAGAAAATGAAAATTCCTCCTTGACTATGCTAATATTAAAATCAAAGTCATTGAGTTGTGTACTTATATGTTGTGATGAGAATCATGGAGTTGTTTTATGTATAACATCAAAATAGAAAAAAATGATATTATGAGTTGTGATGAAACATCAAGTTGACCCTCCCCTCCATCCATAAATGTCCAATGCCAAAAAAAAAATCTCAACTTCTACAGTTCAAAAATCCTATTTCAAAGTCTTTATATTTGATTTGCAGAAAGAAACCAAAAATATGCAAAGGCATGTGAAAACTAGGTTCATACATTCATAGGCAAATATGAAAGGTTTAATATAAGTAGGTATATGTGAATGGCACAAATAAACATTCATACCTACATATATACCTACATTGATATTTTTAATATGTTGTATATGTGTGTGTGCGTGTGTGCGTATGCTTTTAAACTTGAAATTTAAGAAATTGGAAAATATAATATGAAATTAAAGACATTAAGAATTTAGGTAAATGAAAACATTAGATAAATTTGATTATTAAATGAAACTTTTTTAATGAATTAATTTAATTAATGTCATTAAAAACATGTGAAGTCAATTTCATAATGATATTTAATGTGTGAAGTTTCAAATACATATGTGCTTGTGTATGGTGTGATAACAATATATGTCATTACATGAAATATGTGGTGGTCACATGGTGAAGGCTTTAGTTTGTGATCAAGGGAATGAAGGTCCAATTGTCACATTGAACACTATGAAAGATAGTCATGTTGACAAATCATGACTTACATGATTAAACATAATCAATTTAATGTGGCAAGAAAAAATACACATTAGTTGTGCACATTTGATGACATGACAACATTCTAGTCCCACAAAAAATTGTTGTGTCCCAGTTCATAATGATGAATATTTTTTTATTAACCAAATTATTTGATTCTAATACAAATTGAAACTTTTAATGACAAAACAATGACCTATTGACAATTTTTGGAAATTTTTTAATGATTTATACAATAATTTTTTTTTCCAAAAAAAATTTATGGTGATATCAACTAGTACCACCTAGCACATCAATCAAAATAACAATAATAAGTTAGCACATTTTAATTGCACAACAACAATTAAATTTGTGTTAACAAATCCACTTCATAATTGACTAAATTTTTTTTATTAAGTTTAATTTTTTTTTGGAATTAAGGTCAAAACACGTAACTAAGAGCCAAAAAGGCCGTGAGATGTTAGACATAATTAGTCAAAATCAAATATTTATTTATTTTATTACCATTTAAAACCATAGTAATCATTGCAAGTTAGTCATTTTTCCCTCATATGAATGTTAAAGAACTCAAAGTAAAAATTCATTTGATTCAATTTTAAGTTTTGGTTTTAATTTAGGACATTTGAAAATGTACACCTACTGCGTCAAATAGAGTCAATTTTGTAAAGAACTATCAAAAAGACTCTTATAATCAAAGAATTTTCATTGAAAAAAATATAGATGATAAGAACATATTAACACACTCAAAAAACACTCATACTTTCTAAAATGTGGAATTTTAAGATTTTAAAAATTCAAAGAATGTTTCAATTTTTTTTTAAATTTCAAAGCTTCAAGAGTCCTTACCACATATAAATGGGTTATAATGTACATTATGTATGAAAAAAATTTATAGCTTAGAGTATAATAAAACTAAAAAATGTGAAAATTTAATTTTTGGCAATGATTTAAAATTTTGATCATTTTTCAAGATGAAACATTGAATCTATAAATAATCTACACACTTAAAAAAATTCATAGTTGTTCAATAATGACTAACAAAAAAAAAATGATGCAATAGTGAACATTTAAATTTTTTTTTAGAACAAGTTACAAAAAAATTCATTCAAAAATTCAGTTGCATGTAAAAGTTTTTTTGGGGGAAAAGGATGTGCAATCCTTTTCCAAAGTAATCCCTTTGGCTCCTAGTTACAAGTTTTGACCTTTTATTCAAATCTTAATTTTTAAAAAATAGGGAAAAGGGGGAATATTCAAATTAATTGAAGGCAATGAATGTGTAACCATTTCTTAAGTACATACATGATTTAAATAATGTATTAATTTCAAGTCTCATGAATGTTTGATGAATTTATACAAGAATGTTTTTAATACATCAATGTAAATTTTGGATAAATTTGAAATTTATGTACTGAATATAAAATATCCAAGATTTTTATAAAAAATTATAATTCATGTTTTTAATTTTAAAAATAGCACAAATGTAGCAATATTTTAACATGATTTAAACATTGTTTGGCCAATCTTGAACGATCATGTCAATATGTCAAGTTCATTTTTTAATGAATTCCCAAAGAACTAAAAAGGGCGGGTTGTTAACTCTTACTAACTTGGATTCATTCAAAGACATGATCTATTATTGTGTAAGGTTAAGGTTAGATTTTGTAGGCAATTAATAATTAATATAGTTTTTATTTTGATTATTGTCGATTTACAAATTGTTACCCTAATCAAAAAACTAGTTTTACATATCCAATTATTATGATATTGAGAGTAGTTGTTTGATAAATGACCAATGGTAGAATGTTTTTGAAAGTTTAAACTTAAACATTGTAGGAGAAATGTGATATTTGCCCCACATTGTTTTAGACAATGTATCTTATCAAGATCCAAAATTAATATTAAACAAGGTTAATATGCAAAGGTTGGTTAGTTGAACATTTGAAAGAAATTAGTTATACTTTATAAATACACTATCTACATGTGTCATTATATATCATTCAAAAATCTTCAAAAATCAATTAATTGATGAATTCAAAATGTAGTTATTAAAATGACCACAATTTGACCAAATAAACTATCCAATAATGAACCTAGGAAACATAGTTTGAACATAATTTCTATCACTTCTTACTTCAAAAAATAGTTAACATGTGAGCAAATTCTTGAAATAAAATTACTACAAGACTTACACTATATCATGAAACAATTTAAAGACATTAGTTTTTAATGAGTATGTTTTAATTGATCAATAGGATATGAGGTCCCTCCCTACACATTCATTCTAATAAACTATATGTTCATGTTTGTGAATGTTATTAAGTATCTATTTGAAAAGATTTTTTCCCCATAATGGACAAGATCCACATGCATGTAGAAACTTATTGCAAACAACTTGAAGCAAAACAAATTAGAACACATAGGTTTAAAGCAATGTTGGGCAAGTATCAACATTTCTTAATAACCAATTGTTCCAATCCTTTCACTTTATTTTTCCAAAGAATTGGGATAGTTTTATATAGAAAATTCTTGCTTTAAAATATCCTTCCCAATTAAATTTTTTTTTCTTATTTACAAAATAATTTTTTTCATAATCAATTTTTATTTCATTCATATTAATCAGTTATATTTAAACAAATATTTAATTCATTTTAAAATTCAAACTTCTTTCTTGAAATCATTTCCAAATATTTTAGGTAAATTTTCCAACACAAGAACTGAATGCTTGTATTCAACTTGTTGAACTATTGAATTGGAAAAGAACCAACTTGTTTACAAGTTTTGCAAACATTGGTAGACTAAAACCTTAAACCTAAACTTTAGAGTCCTTATGTCCTAAACCTTATTTAAGAACTAGACCTAAGGGTCATCCATATATGGTTCACATTTAAAAAGATTTCGTGATAATCCATTTTTTGTGAACTAGTTCTCTCCATACTAATACCTTGCCCATTGGATATCAACCTAGGTAAAACTTTAGAATATGATACCCAATGATTCTTTTTTTTAAAAAATTAGTTAATATACAGCTAACCAAATTTTGAATTCTTGTTCAATATTTACCCAACACTAGTTTAAACTTCACAACAATGTCACAATTCAACATTGAAAAAAACTTGTAACCAAGCAAAATAAAGCTATAATGGGGATGAGAATATTTTTATTTAAATGCATCATTCACATCTTGAGTGCAAAAATCCAAAAAAAAAAAGTTTTAAAAAATAGTTAACCTATTATACATAATGGAAAGGGAAAAAAAGACATCCCACCCAAAATTCCTTAGTTTCCAGTTAGTTAAAATTTGAATTTCTTTGTTCATATAACTTTTCATGTTAACAACCCAAAATAAAAGCCTAGTCTTTTGGCATGTTATTTCATTACTACAAAATATGATGTTTAATGAAGCAATCAAATAAAAGTTTTGGAATTGCCATGCAAGTATGCTCAACATCTAGTTTGTAATAGATGATTACATATTGGACTTTTGGACAACATTTTACAATTCCAATCCTCAAGTTATCTGCATCAAATTAGCTTCCCTACACAACTTCAATTTCTACACAAACTTTGTCAAAAATATTTTAGTTATAATTTTGCCATGATCCTATTATTTCATATGTAATGCAAGATATTCACATTGATTAACTTTTAAGATTGTAAAAAATCCATGCAATAACAAAATTTACTATCATCAACAACATCCCAAGGTATTATCAGTTTTCAATTGTTTTCACAATGAAGATCATAAAGGGGTACACAAGGGTTGCTTGGCAAAACCATGTGAAACAAAACATAAGGTCTTATATATGTTTCTGAAGATAAGATATTCAATTTATTATTTTCAATAAAATCATTAGTGTTTATTTGTTCAATTTGGAGGATTTGAAAGTTAGGCAAATTTTTAAAACAAAATTTCAAAATGTTTGGTTGCTATAATGCATAAATTCACCCAAAAAAATGTTGGAAAATATTGTAATGTCTATTAGTTTCAATTATACTTAATACTTAGGATTTAAAGGTTCTATTTTGGTCCAAGTATTAGTCTAATAATAAAAGTAAAATAACATAGAGGTGCATTCACAATGGGGGTACACAAAAAAAAAAATTCAATGCAAACTCACATTGAACAACTTTCATTAGATGTTACAACTATTACAACTTACAAAATATATCATTATTATTATTTCATTAAATAGCATTGTACATTAGAATGAGTATGATTTAAAATAACCACAAATTTGATGATAAATGTCTTTAAATGTCTTGAAAATAATTTAGAAATTGTGTTCCATTATGCAATTTTATCGAAATGGAATTAAAATAATAATAACAATATTTGTCCACAAATTATTTCATATTTTGACCACAAATAAAATAAAATCTGTTCTACATAATGTCATATTTTTTAAATTATAAAACACTAGATTTGAGTTGAACCGAACTAGATTTGGGTTTAAGTTTAATATTGGAACAAAACTAGAACCAACATTTATTTATTTTTTAAAAGACTTAAAACTAGCAATTTTTAGTTCCATTTATATGGGGAATTAGATGTTGTGCCTTCTTATGTCATAGCCTACAACCATCATTGTACAACACACATACAACACACCACACAAAAATGCCTTAAATGGTATAACACATCAAAAACCAAAATGAGATTCACTTACAACAATACAAGAATTTAAGCCCAAAAAACACAATGTAAATCACATAAACTGAATGTAAATTTTTTTGCATAAAATACGAAAGACTTGTAAGAACAAATGGAATTTTAAATCATATAAAGTGATTTGAAATCACACAATTTAACATTACATCTCATATATTAAATATTTAAAACTATGTTCATAATAGAACTAGTTCCAAATTTGTTTACCCTAGTTTACTTATAGTGATGAGGAGGTAAAGATGTAACAAATAGAAAATTCTTGGCATAGAATTAGGTTTAATTCTAAAAATTGGAATCTTGCTTTTTAAGAACCAAACTTATAATCAGAATTTCAATTTCATTTATGTGTGGAACCAAAAGTGAAACAATTTTGATTTTTTAAAAAACCCAAAACTAGAAGTTTTTATTTTAAAAACAAATTGTGCAACTCTAGAAATTAGTTAGATTTTTTTGAATTTTACACTTTTCTTTAAAAATATTTTATTAATTAATAAAAATGTTAAATTGTTTTTGACACTATACATTTTTTTTCGGTTGGTAGCAATAATTTTAGCTTAAGTGATCCCTTGTAGCAAAATTATGAGTTTAATAGAAGGTATTGAGAAGTTTATTGCTTGGCATTGCTACTATTAAATCTTTCTCAATTATGGCACTTCAATGTGGACAACATTGGTTTTTTCAAATGATAAAATCCAAAAAAATTCATGATGAGAATAAAAGTTTTAAAAGAATAGGCATCTTTCTTTCTCTTGAAGTTTGAGAAGAGGTAACAATGTTTTCTTTAACATTTTTCAAATTTTCAGCAATGTAGTGATGTTCTACCAAATGTTTATTTAATTTTGATTTTTTGATGTTCTTGTTATTTTCATGACTTAGTTAGGATCTACATTGAAGTTCTGAAAGAATAAAAGAAACCAAAGAAAATTATTTATAACAAATATATAGAGATCTCAAGGGTATTGTTGTCTCAAAGTTTGTGAATATTTCTCATAGCCTGATGAAGTAAATTTAGTAAAAAATTAATTGAGCTTTAATGCTAAAAAAAATTATTTGAAAATTTTGAATTCCATAACTTCACTTGATTTTTCTAGCTTTTGTAACATTTCTCCTATTTTTTTGGTGACTTCAAATTAATAGATTTTTTTCATTATTTTTATTCAAAATCCACTTTGACATGTCTAAATGGTCTTACATGTTCAAATTTTTTTTCACCATGCCCAATTGATGCCCGGGTAGGGGCAAATCTTCTGAGCACGATGTTCATGGAAGAAAAAACACCGCATGAAAGCATCTTGGTCATCAATTTCCAAGAGTATTCTAAACTCCCATCTTGTGCATTAAAATGATTAACAAGGCTACCCTTTGCAACAATATTTAATTTATAACTCATTTAAATCATTAACACATTCATAAACTTGCCATTTTCAAGTGCCCTTATAGCATCAAAGAAATTTGTGACATCCAAAGCGACATGGTATAATGATAAACCTTCATGTTGCATTTTTCAAAATAGTTCCAATACATTCCATGCTTGTGCACATATGGAATGTCCAAATGTGTTAAGATTTCAAACAACCACATCATGTGAAGATTATATAGCCATCCCACATTTGGAAATTGGCACACAATATTGTGTCACAAAGGCTATTTCACCCATAAACATCTTTTTTACACACACTTTCATTTATTTCTTATCAATGACTATGTTTTGCTATTTTCAAAGGTCATTACATGGAAACACAATTTGATATTTTCATGAAAATGACAAGTTCTAATTGTACACCACTTTGTGTTATTTTTCAACATAGTTCCAATTATGCATATTTCATAATTTTGAACATCATAACCTTCCAAGTCATCACATTATGTGAATGTGATTTCCAAGTTAGATTGAAATCCAATATATTTCTTAGTGTATTTGGAAGGCACGTTCAAGTGAATAATTAACCTTCAAAAAACAAATGAGTGATCTTAAATATACACTTTCAGTGTGGGGCTACATTCATTTGAGGCCCCTTATTTTGGAAACACCCCCACATGGGATCTACCTTAGACATTATAAGATGTTTAGGCCAATCCAAACACCACAACAAATGTGGACCAACCCAATACTTTTTTATGACTACCAACCATGTAGTAACACCAAAAATTGGTGCAATGCAAGACCAATGATTCAAAAACTTCAAGTGCTTTCAACAACATTAGGACCCATCATATGCCAAGATTAGATATGACTTGGAGATTGAACTCATGTACATTCTCAAAATTTCCAATCTTTCACCATTGATTCTATTGCAAATCCATGCTTGCATCAAAGTTGAAGTGAGTACAAACCATTTGAAACTTTTGCCACCATTCATGAAGCTTGTTGAAGTTGGTCAACAATGTTGATCATGAATCATCAACTTTTGGTATATGGTGTAGACAAAACTTGTAGTGAGCACATGAGATAAGAAGTATAAAAGACAAGATGGGATGCATTTTTCAAACATGGATAAGCTAGTTCATATGAAAAGGTTGTTAGGAGTTTCAAGGTTTTGAGTTTTGACATAATCAACAAGGACAACACTTTGAGCAATTCCAACCCAATGTGATGATTAATTACACTAAGAGACAAATATGATCTTGGAAGTAGATTGGGTCCAAAATTCTCAAGGTAGATTATCACATGAAAATGTACATCACCAAAGCTTAGATCATAAAAATTCACCTTTCCAAGGCAAAGTGAGATGTCTCAATTTACTAATCATTTCTAACACAATTCACAAAATGCTAAAGTTAAGCAATAGTGAAACTAAGGTACCATGTGGACATGCTTGTCAAACATTCATAACAAAATGTGATGAAATCTTAATCATGAAGTTGAGGTCAGGCATTGTGGATAATGGCTAGGGCTTGTAGGGGCCATCTTAATAGCTAAAATTTCTTAGGCCTATAGATGGGCTTTGACAAAACTTGAACAAAGTGCATACGTTTTTTAACAATTTTTTGGAATTTATGAGAATGAGATTTGGTCATGTGGTCATTCAAGTAATTTTTCATATGAAGGATTTGGATTAGATGACCAATTCTTTCAAGGTTCTAGAATGGAAGGGATCTAAGATTAAGTTTTACTTTTCGTTTTATTGTGAAACAATTTTTTGTTAATAGATTTTGTTGGATTGACTTTGAGTCCCATGACTTGGTGCAATTATACAATGCATATATGGTACCTGAAGCTTATAACTTAATGTTTTGCAACCAAAAAGTCTTGAGGGAACTGAAAGAATCTTGCTCACTTTACAATTTCTCAGGATGGTTGAAAGTAAGCCTATAAAGTTTCTAGGGTTTTGTCTTCAGTTGGAATTTTCCATTGCAAGGAATACATTTGTCTATGTGATGACACTCTCCAAGTCAACTTGTTTCTTGAGGAACTTGAAGAAATTTCCTATATATAGGTAGAAAGTGATCAAACCCATTAGTCCCAAAGTTTGACCAGAGTGAACCAGCACCCACCACCAACATACCAAACCTATGGACAGAAAACACTTTTTCATTGTAATCCAAACCCATATCTAACCACAGTGGTTAACTATGTGCTAACCATCCACATGTATCTATGTACCTAGTAGCCACCGAATGCCATATATGACACATCCATCACCCACCAGTGCACCATCCATTGGAAACCCCTTATGGATGAACTAAAACTGAGTTCAACCTTCGTAATCTAATATCTTGTAAACCCTAGTACCTTGGACTCCTCACACACTACTTAGGTGAACTAGGTATGCAAGTGAATAAGTATCATAGTTAAGTGGGTAGGGAAAGGACCTTGGTTACAATGTAGGTATTTAAGTACTAGGTAAGCCACTTGGTGGCTATTAGGTTAGGTAAGTAGATGCATGTGGATTGTTGGTATAGAGCTAACCATGGTTATGTCGGGTGTTTGATTTTTTTGAGAATCATGGTTATGAATCTCAATAATCACCCTGATAACTGCAGGGTATGTTCCTGTTTTTTTAATAACCGCCCAACACTGGGTAGAGGATAGGCGACTGATGTGAAACTCAGTTGTAGTTCATCCACAACTGAATCATAAAGGGCTTCCAATGGATGATGAACCGATGGGTACTGGATCACATCATTAGAGTTAACCATTGAAATTCTCTTTCTCTGCCCACAGTGAACTAGCACCCACCAGTGCACCATGAGGGATGGATGGATGATAAATGGTCTGAAAACAGTTTTCTGTTGTGTTCCAGTTCATTAGCTAAACCATGGTGGTTAGCTCAGTTGCCTTTTTTTTTTTACTACCTACCTACTAACAACCCACAAGCAGGTTGTTAATAGGTAGGTAATAAAAAACAGCCCTTACATATGTATAAACCATCTACTTACCTAGTAGTTACCTATTTTCCTACCTACCTATGTATGAGGCCTATTTCCTACAAGAATTGGTTACCAAGGTGAAACCAAATATTAACTCAGTTGAGGTTCATCACAACTGGGTCTTTCTTTATACAAGTTGTGTAAATAGGGCCTAGTCAATGGAAAGCTCTAAGTGTGAATACAATGGAGCCACCACAAAGCCTTCAAAAGCAATAAGTTAACAATTACCCAAAAAAAAACACAAAGGTGTCAGCATTCCCATCATATGATGACTTAGTTGAAATTTTTGGGTCTCCATTTGAATAGGAACAAACAATCAATCAAGAACACTTTCTTTTTTAGGTTACCTTCTTACCTCACTTTGTTGCTTGCCACTTGCTCTTCTCACATTCTTCTACAATACTCCAGATCTTCCAGGGCATAACTTGAGAGACTTGGCACAATGAGGACACCCTTGTGGAAAACATCCATACCTTGATCTTAATAATGAACACTTGACCTGGGAAGGGAAGGGAAGGGAAGGGAAGGTGTGCTAATATACAATAGATTAGATTGTATCTTCTTCTTCTTCTTTTGAGCATTTGGTGTCATGCTTATTACACATGAGGAGTTGCCAATTATCTCATCATGGCCCATGACACCCAAAACTACAAAAACCCAACTAACCCACCACCGTGACAAAAAAAACCCAATGCACCAAAATGTAATTTATAGTGGAGAAACTTAGATGGTAACACGGACCATGTAATATATCTAGAGTAACTTGTTGGTTTGTGAGTAGGATTAAATGGGAACTTGTTTTTCATACCGAGAATTAATACTTAAGTCCCAAATGCACAACACTCTGCACTTTGGAGGACGAGTTCTTGATCCCGTGGTGAAGTCCCCCTTGCAACTTGGGTTGTATAGAGGAATGCCCTGAGTTTGTTTTCTGCCCTGGGCTTACACTCCGAGGCTTTCTTAGGGCAGGTGAGGGACCAAAAAAATACAAAGAAAAAATAAGTTGCAATTGCTTTACGAACAAGGAAAAAGGGGAAAAACTCTAAAGAGAGTGAGAGAAAAAGAGAGCCCCAAAAAAAAAGTATTAATTTTCAGCCAATACAAAAATTTATTTCATAAAAAATCATTAATGTACATTTCATAAATTATTTACACAAATGCAGGAAGCAGTCCTGAAGTTAAGTTAGGCAGTAATGATAAATAAACAAAGACAAACCCATGGGCCATTTATCCAAGTTATTTAATTATTATTAAATTATT
>Ga0209611_10005578_pt1 | contig 21021 bp, 18 predicted proteins | sample S1TSphgellanicum_3_FD_187693 | JGI IMG/M metagenome (GOLD analysis project Ga0209611, IMG submission 187693) | Host-associated microbial communities from peat moss isolated from Minnesota, USA - S1T2_Fc - Sphagnum magellanicum MG (SPAdes) (version 2) | ecosystem: Host-associated > Plants > Peat...
GAGCGCATCGCGCGCGACCGGATCGGGCTCCCGACCCGGTAGTCCACTGCGCACGCCGCCCCTGCTCCGCTTCCTCGCCTCCCGCGCGCTCCAGGCGGTCGTCGTCGCCGTGGCGGTCGCGACGCTCGCCTTTCTGCTGATCCGCATCGCCCCGGGCAACGCGTGCGGCGACGTCGGCGACATTCACCAGTCGTCGGCCAGCGTCCAGCGATGCGTGCGGCGCCTCCACCTCGACCGCCCCCTGCCGGTGCAGTACGGCGAGTACGTCCGGGCGCTGCTGCACGGTGACCTCGGCGAGTCGATGGCGACCGGGGAGCCGGTGATCGACCGGATCGCCGTCGCGCTGCCGAACACGATCCTCCTCGTCACGCTCGGCCTCGTGGCGAGCACGACGCTCGGCGTCGCGGTCGCCGTGCGGCGCTTCACCGCGTCGCGCGACGGCCATCTGCTCGATGCGCTCCTGCTCGTCGCCTTCGCGCTCCCCGACTTCTGGGTCGCCGAGGTCCTGCTGCTGACGTTCGCCTTCGCGTGGCCGCTCTTTCCGCCGCACGGCGCCTCGACGTTCGGCGCGGCCTACCTCGCGGCCGGGCCGCGGCTCGTCGACCGGCTCCGGCATCTGGTGCTGCCCGTCGCGGCGATCACCATCGTCTCGGCGGCCAGCGTGGCGCGATTCCAGTACGCCGCGCTGCGCGAGGTGGGACATGAGGACTGGCTGCGCACGGCGCGCGCCAAGGGGCTCGGCGAGCGTGCGATCGTGCTGCGGCACGCGCTCCGCGCTGCGCTCGGTCCGGTGATCGCCCTGATCGGGGTCGCGCTGCCGGCGATCGTCGGCGGCGCGGTCTTCGTCGAGCGGATCTTCGGCTGGCCCGGGATGGGGACGCTGATTCTCGACGCCGTCTCGGCGCGCGACGGTCCCGTCGTCGTCGCGTGCCTGACGATCGGCGGCGTGGCGACCGCACTCGGCGGCCTCGTCGCCGACGTCCTCGCCGCCGTCGCCGACCCCAGACTCCGCGACCCGATCGTCCGCTCGTGAGCCCGACGCTGCGGCGCCTGGCGCGCGACCCGTGGGCCCGCGTCGCCGCGGTCGTCCTCATCCTGCTGGTCGTCGTCGCGGTGTTCGCGCCGGCGATCGCGCCGTACGATCCGAACCGGCAGCTGGACATCATCGCCCTCAAGGACCGGCCGCCATCGTCGGCGCACTGGTTCGGCACCGATCCCTACGGGCGCGATGTGCTGTCGCGCGTGCTCTTCGGGGCGCGGATCTCGCTCGCGGTCGCCGTCCTCGCGGTGCTGGCCGCCACGACGGCCGGCCTTGCGTACGGCGCCGTCGCGGGGATGTCCGGTCCGCGGACCGACGCCGTCCTCATGCGGCTGCTCGACATCTGCCTCGCGGTGCCGCGGCTCCTCATCCTCGTCGCGATCACCGCGTTGTGGGATACGATTTCCGTGCCGACGCTGATCCTCGTGCTCGGGCTCACGGGCTGGTTCACGCTCGGCCGGATGGTGCGCGCCGACGTGCGCGCGGTGCGCGCGCGCGAGTTCGTCATCGGCGCGCGCGCGCTGGGCGCGTCGCCAGCGCGGATCCTCGCGCGCCACGTCCTGCCGCACGTCCTCTCGACGGTGATCGTGTGGGCGACGCTCGACATCGGACAGGTGATCCTGCTCGAGGCGGGGCTTTCGTTTCTCGGCCTTGGCGTACAGCCCCCGACGCCGAGCTGGGGCGCGGTGATGCAGGACGGCGCCGATCGACTGGGCGGCCTCTGGTGGATGTCGGTCTTCCCCGGTCTCGCGATCGTCGTCACCGTCGCCGCAGTGGCGCTCCTCGGCGAGCGCTTGCGCGACGCCCTCGACCCGCGCGACCTTCCGCGTCGATGACCGACCCGCCGGCCCCGTTGCTCGCCGTCCGCGCCCTGCGCACGACGTTCGAGACCGACGCCGGTCTCGCCGTCGCGGTGGACGGCGTGTCGTTCGATGTCGGCACGGGCGAGGCCGTCGGCCTCGTCGGCGAATCCGGCTGCGGCAAGTCGGTGACCGCGCTCAGCCTGCTGCGCCTCGTGCGGCCGCCGGGCGCGATCGACGCCGGGAGCGAGATCCGGTTCGACGGCGCCGACCTGCTCACGCTCGATGACACGGCGATCCGCCACGTCCGCGGCGCGCGGATCTCGATGGTCTTTCAGGAGCCGATGACGGCGCTCAATCCTGTCCATCCGGTGGGGGACCAGGTCGCCGAGGTGGTCCGCGCCCACGGCGGTGGCTCGCGGGACGCGATGACCCGCGCCATCGAGATGCTGCGGCTGACCGGCATCCCCGATCCGGCGACGCGCGCGCGGCAGTATCCGCACCAGCTCTCCGGCGGCATGCGGCAACGGGTGATGATCGCGATGGCGCTCGTCATGCACCCGGCGCTCGTCATCGCGGACGAGCCGACGACGGCGCTCGACGTCACCGTGCAGGCGCAGATCCTCGAGCTGCTGGCCGATCTGCGCGCGCGGTTCGGCACGGCGCTGTTGCTGATCACGCACGACCTCGGCGTGATCGCCGAGTCGACGTCGCGCGTGATCGTCATGTACGCCGGCGAGATCGTCGAGGAGGCGCCGGTGACGGCGCTCTTCGCCGCGCCGCATCACCCGTACACACGCGGACTGATGGCGGCGATCCCGCGCCTCGACGACGCCCGGTCGCGGCGGCATCGCCTCGCCGACATCCCCGGCGCGGTGCCGCCGGCGACCGCGTGGCCCGCCGGCTGCCGGTTCCGCGCGCGCTGCCCGTCGGCATGGGAGCGCTGCGCGACCGAGCATCCGCCGCTCTACCGCGTCGGCGACGGCCACGTCTCGCGCTGCCATCTCGCCGACGAGCCGGGTCGACGCGTGCCGGCGACGGCGCCGTGACGGCGCCGTGACGGGGACCGATGCGCCGCTCGTCCGCGTCCGGGACCTGCGCAAGGCGTTCGACGGGCGGGGCGGGACGGTGCACGCGGTCGCCGGCGTGTCCTTCGATCTCGCGCGCGGCGACACGCTCGCCCTCGTCGGCGAATCGGGGTGCGGCAAGACGACGACGGGGCGGGCGATCCTGCGCCTGATCGAGCCGACGGCCGGCCGGGTGGAGTTCGACGGGGTCGATGTGCTCGGGCTCGACGCGCCCGCGCTCAGGCGCTGGCGCCGGCGCTGTCAGCTGATTTTCCAGGATCCGTATGCGTCGCTGAACCCGCGACGGACGGTCGGCGCGGCCGTGCGCGAGGGGCTCGAAATCCACCGTATCGCCGAGGGCGCGGTGGCCGACGCGCGCGTGCTGGCGCTGCTCGATGAAGTGGGGTTGGGCCGCGGGTTCGCCACCCGCTATCCGCATGAGCTCTCGGGCGGACAGCGGCAGCGTGTCGGGATCGCGCGTGCCCTGGCCGTCGAGCCCGAGTTCATCGTCTGCGATGAGCCGGTGTCGGCGCTCGACGTGTCGGTCCAGGCGCAGGTGATCAACCTGCTGCAGGACCTGCAGCGCGACCGCGGACTGACCTACCTCTTCATCGCGCACGATCTCGCCGTCGTGGCGCACGTCGCGACGCAGGTCGCCGTGATGTATCTCGGGCGCATCGTCGAGCTCGCGCCGGCCGCCGAGCTCTATCGCGACCCGATCATGCCGTATACGCGCGCGCTCCTGTCGGCGGTCCCCGTCCCCGATCCGACGGTCGCGCGCCACCGCACGGTGCTCGCCGGCGACCCGCCATCGCCGACGGCGCCGCCGCCGGGCTGTGTCTTTCACCCGCGCTGTCCGCACCCGCGGAAGGACGCGGAATGCACGCGCACGATCCCGCCGCTCGCCGAAAAGTCCCCCGGCCACTGGGCCGCCTGCATCAAGGAGCCATGACCGCCACGACTCCGGACGCCGAGGAGATCGGCGCCGCCACCGACCGGCCGGCGCCGATGCACGACGTCGGTCTCCTTGGGCACCCGCGCGGGCTGGCGCTGCTCTTCGTCGTCGAGATGTGGGAGCGATTCTCGTTCTATGGCATGCGCGCGCTGCTCGTGCTGTACATGGTGCACGCGCTCGGCTGGACCGATGCGCGGGCCGATCACCTGTACGGTCTGTATACCGGCGCGGTCTATCTGACCCCGCTCTTCGGCGGGTGGCTCGCGGACCGTCTGATCGGGACGCGGCGCTCGCTGGTGATCGGCGGCCTGATCATCGCGGCGGGACACTTCGTGCTGGCGATCCCCGACCCGCGCTCGTTCTATCCCGGTCTCGTGCTGGTCGTGATCGGCACCGGGTTCTTCAAGCCGAACGTGTCGACGATGGTCGGGCAGCTGTATCGCCCCGGCGATGCCCGTCGCGACGCCGGATTCACGATCTTCTACATGGGGATCAACGTCGGCGGCTTCATCGCGCCGCTGCTCTGCGGACTGCTGGCGCAGCGCGTCGGCTGGCACTGGGGGTTCGGCGCGGCCGGCGTCGGCATGCTGTGCGGTCTGGGGGCCTATCTGCTGCTCCGCGACCGATATCTCGCCGGGATCGGCCTCGTGCCGGAACGGCGCGGTGTCGCGGCCGATCCCGTCACGGCGCCCGTCGGCCGCGATGAGCGCCAGCGGGTCGTCGCGCTGCTGATCGTCTTCTTCCTGTCCACGTTCTTCTGGCTCAGTTACGAGCAGGCCGGCAGCTCACTGACGCTCTTTGCCGACCGTTTCACGGCGGCGCGCGTCGGCGGGTTCACGATCCCGTCCTCGTGGTATCAGTCGGCGCAGCCCCTGTTCGTCCTCGTGCTGGCGCCGATCTTCGCGATCCTCTGGCAGGCGCTGGCCGCGCGGGGCCGGGAGCCCTCGACGGCGCTCAAGATCGCACTGGGCCTCGCCATCCTCGGCGCGGGGTACGCGTTCATGGTCGTCGGTGGGCATCTCGCCGACGGCTGCCGCGCCGCGCCGCCGGCGGGCGGATGCGCGGTCGTGAGCCCGTTCTGGCTGCTCACGACCTACCTGTTCAGCGTGATGGGCGAGCTCTGCATCTCGCCCGTCGGCCTCTCCTACGTGACGAAGGTCGCCCCGACGCGCTATGCCTCGTTCCTCATGGGCGCGTTCTTCCTGTCGCTCTCCGCCGGGAATTTTCTCGCCGGGCGAGCGGCCGGGCTGACGGCGACGATCACGTCCCAGGAGCGGTTCTTCTTCGTCTTCCTCGGGATCTCGCTCGTCGCGGCCGCCGTCGGCTTTGCCTGCGTGCCACTGCTCAAGCGCCTGACGCGCTCCGTCGCCGCGTGACCGGGGGCGACGGGCCTCAGGGATAGTTGAAGATCGTCGCCGGGACGTTGGGCTCGCGGCTGCGCCCGAGATCGTACGGCTCGATCCAGAACGATGACGTCGCGGTCGTGGTCGAGAAGCGGAGTTCGAAGTGACCCGTGTGCGAGTCGGGCTCGAGCGGGAAGGCGATGTCGAGTCGGTAGTTGTGGCGGGAGTTCGGCGGAAATGCGACGAGGAGACCGATCCCCGCGCCGAACGTCGGCTTCGTCGTCACGCCGAACGGCGCGTCGAGGGCCCAGAGCTGTCCCGCGTCGAAGAACGGCGCGAGGCCGATCGTCGCGAGATCACCGATCGACGGCAGCGCGTAGTGCACCTCCAGCCGCGAGACGCTCCGCTCGCCGCCGGCGAGCAGCGAGTTCAGGTAGCCGCGCACGCCACCGCGCGGGTCGGCGAACGAGAGCTGCAGCGGGATGCGGCTGCGCGTGCCGAGCGAGTACTCCTCGTCGAGGATGATCGTGGCGTCGTCGTTGGGTTTCCAGTAGATCGCCGCCCGGCCACTGGCCAGAATGCCGTCCCAGAGATTCGTGCTGCGGTCGTTGCGCCCTTCGCCCTGGGCCTGGATGGCGGCGAACCACGTGCGCGTCGCGTACCCCGCGTACGAGCTCGCGCTGACGAAGATGTCGTTGTCCTTGGAGGAGAGCTGCGACATCGAGCGCCCGAAGAGGCTGCCGATCTGGAACCCGACGGGGAGGTCCTGCGGGCCATGGAGCGCGTCGAACCCCACGACACGTTCGAAGCGGATCGACCGGAACCCGAAGAGCGCGTTGAGGCGCGTCTCCTGGTGCTGGCCGTAGCGGTGCGAGAGGGTCCCGAGCGTCAGGCTGTCGGTCGGCGCCACGGGCATCAGCCCCTGCTGCCCGACGATCACCGGGACGCCGGCGACCGCCTCCTGGAGCCGCGTCACGGCGGCGCCGAAGAGGCCGAGGCGCCCGGGCTGCCCGAGGCGCACGACGCCGCCCAGCTCGGCGTACGACCGGGCGAACTCGAGCGACGGCAGATTGAGGTCGTTGGGGGCCTCGGGTGAGAGAAAGCCGAAGTACGAGTTCTGCGAACCGCCGCCGACGAGCCAGCCGAACGTCTGGAGATCGGTGAGGAACCGCTGGCTGAGGGACGCGGACCACTGACCGCCGAGCGGGTCGCGCTCGCCCTGCAGCCCGAAAAACCATGGCCGGTTCAGGAAGACGAAATCGGCGATCTCGCCCTCGAAGCGGTCCCGATAGTACTGGTTGTAGTCCCACTCGGCGGCGACGTGCAGCCCGAGGCCATCGAGATTGTTCTCGCCGGCGCGGACCTTGTACACGAAGGGCGACCGGTTGCGCGCGGCGACGGTGCCGAGGAGGGAGATTTCATCGACGGTGAAGACGTCGATGTGGACGCCGCCCTGGCCATCGTCGTAGGCCGTCACGTGTGCGTCGGCGATGAAGGGCTGCGCGCGCAGCACGCGTTCGGTCTCGGTCCGGCCGATCTCGGTGCACTTCTGCCCGACGTGGAGCTGGAGGAAGACGCGGACGACCGTCTCGCGGGTGGTCGCGTGCAGCCCCTGGAGTCCCCGTGCGACGCGCCGGTACTGTCCGGTCAGCCCGACATAGAACGGGAACTGCGGCCGCACGGTAATGCCCGAGATGACGTGGTTGACGCACGCCCGGGCACTGGCGATCGAGTCGGACGACGCGCGCCCCTGCGCGACGAGCACGGTCGGCACGGCCGCCGCCACCGCGCCTGCCATCGTGACGACCAGCCGGTCACGCCACCTGCCGCGGATATGCTATTGCCCCATCCGGCGCTTGAGCGCCGCCAGTCGCAGTTCCGCGTCGATCTCCGCCGCGTGCGGATCATGCGAGTCGGCGCCGGGTGCGCCCGACGACGCGGCGGCCGGGCGCGGCGCGCCGGGCGACGCCGACCGCGGGGGCGCGGCGCCGGTCATCACGGCGCGGAGCTCCGCCGTCATCTCGGCGACCTCACGCTCGGCGAGCGCCAACTCCGCCTCCTGCACCTCGACGCGCCGGGCGAGCACGGCCACGCGCTCGTCGTGCTGGTGCTCGAAGTGGACCGCCACCCTGACGGTTTCGGCATCGCCAATGCCATCGGCGAGCGTGCGGCGGCGCCGCACGGTCTCGAGCTCGAGGCGCTCGCGCTCGAGGCGCGCGCGCACGTCGGCGAGCGACGCGCGCATCCCTTCGAGGCCGACCCGCGCCTCGACGAGCGTCGCCTTCATTTCGGCGCCGACCGCACGGCGATCCTCGGGGGATGCCGTCCCGCCGAGGATCGCGGACCACGACCGTCGCAAATGCTCGAACATGGGACCGGACGATATATTGCCGACAACATGCCCCGCCACCCCCTCGTCGCCGTGACCGCCACGACCCGCGCCGACGACGGCGTGGTGCGCCTGCGACTCAGTACCGCGTACGTCGAGGCCCTGCGCGCCGCCGGCCTCGCCCCGGTGGTCGTGCCACCGGCCGCCGAGCCGGACGACGGGCTCGACGCCGTCGTCGAGGTCATGCAGGGCCTCGTGCTGTCGGGGGGCGAGGATGTCGATCCGCGGCACTACGGCGCGGACGCGCACACGGCGCTCGGCGCGGTACATGCGGCGCGCGATGCGACCGAACTGGCGCTCGTGGCCGCGGCCCGCGCGCGGCGGCTCCCGGTCCTCGCGATCTGTCGCGGCATCCAGGTGCTCAACGTCGCGCTCGGCGGGACGTTGATCCAGGATCTGCCGTCGGAGCGACCGAGTGCCATTGTCCATGATGTCGACGGCCCGCGCAGCGATCGCACGCACGCGGTCCGGCTGACGCACGATTCGCGCCTCGCGCGGGCGACCGGTCGTGAGGAAATCCTCGTGAACTCCTTCCATCATCAGGCGGTCGACCGCATCGGCGCGCGCCTGCAGGAGACGGCACGCGCGCCGGATGGCGTCATCGAGGCCGTCGAGACCGCCGAGAGTGACGCGTGGTGGGTCGTCGGCATCCAGTGGCACCCCGAGGACCTCGTCAGCGGACGCGATCCCTGGGATCGGGCGCTCTTCGCGGCGTTTGCCGCCGCGGTCGCGGCAACGCCGCCCGGCGGCCATCCGTAGGTGACGACGTCCACCAGCCGTCGCGCCGAGACCGCCGGGGCGGTCTCGACGATCCGCCGGATCGCCCGGCTCGTCCCGCGACCGGCGCGCGCCGTTGCGCTGGAGGTGCTGAACCACGTGCGCGCATCGCGCGCGGCGCGGGCGTGGGCGGCAGCGAGTCCCGCTCGCGAGTACCTCGGCGCGGACGAGCTGGCGCGACTTGCCGAACGCTACGCCGCCGCGCCCGACGACTACCACTATGACCCGGACGCGCTGCTGACGCGGGGCCGGGAGCGGGCCGCCGTCCTGGGGCGCGAGGTCGCCGCCGGGGCGCACTGTCTCGAGATCGGCTCGGCCGACGCGATGACGGCCTGTGCGCTCCAGGAGGCCGGGCGGCGCGTGACGGCCGTCGATATCGACACGAGCCGCACCGATCCGCGCGCCCGGGCCGCCGGCGTCGAGGTGCGCGAGATGGACGCGACGCGGCTCGCGTTCGCGGACGGGACGTTCGATTTCGTCTACTCGTTCAATGCATTCGAGCACTTGCCCGACCCGGCCGCGACGTTCGCGGAGCTCGCGCGCGTCCTCAAGCCGGGCGGGCGGTTCCTTCTGTCGTTCACCGGGCTCCGCTGGTCACCGCACGGCGCGCACATGTACAAGGTGATCGGGATTCCATACATCACGGTGCTCTTCGACCGGGCGACGATCGACGGCTACCTCGCGGCGCGCGGGCTGCCGACGGAGTTCCCGTGGGTCAACGAGTACGGGATCGAGCAGTTTCGCGCGGTGCTGCATGGGCACCCCGAGATCGCCGTGCTGCGCTACCACGAGGCGCGCAACCGCTGGCATACTGGACTCGTGCGCCGATACCCGGCCCAGTTCCGCCGCGCGCCGTCCTACGATTCGCTGCTGGTCGACACGGTCAGCGCCCTGTTCGAGAAGCGCCCGGCATCGGTCGCCGGGCGCGCCGGCGCGACCGGTCCGCGCGCCGCTCGCTAGCTCGGCAGGCGCCAGCGCGACTCGTCGCGCACCTGACGCATCAGTCGGTCGGGCGACGAGATCGTCGGAAAGAGATACCGGTCGCTGACACGATTGAGCGCGATGCGCAGCAGCGGGAACCGCTCGGCCGCGGCGGCGTAGAGCGGGACGAGTCCGTGCTCGGAGGCGAGGTGGTGGCCGGCGGCGAGCTCGTACCCGCGGCGACCCATCGCCTCGTAATAGTCGATGTCGGGGGCGCCGCGCCGATGGTGTCGCGCGGCGATCGATTCGGGAAACATGCCGCTGAGCCAGAGCGCGTAGTTGCCGAGGTGCGCGCGGACGAGGAACGCGCGCCGCGCGTCGGGGCCCTCGACCGCCGCGAGCAGCTCGGCGAGCGTGTCGAATCGCGCGTCGTCGGTGTCGGCGACCTTCGTCGACCGGCCGCGCAGCCCGAACTCGAGGACGAGCGACGCGACATAGTCGGCGAGCGCGCGGTCCTGTTCGCCGACCGAGCGGAGGGCGTGGCGGACGATGACGTAGGCGAAGAGCGCGTAGGATGCGCGAATCCCCTGGCGCGCCTCCATCAGGGCCGACGGGAGGCGCGGATCATCGAGCAGCGCCTCGATCCCCTCGTCGCGAAGGAGGTCCTCGCCGCGGGCGTACTCGGCCTGCGAGCCGCGGGCGAGAATGCGAAGGACGAGTTGCGCGTCGTCCCGTCCCAACGTGCGCCGGATGTTCGCGAGGATCATCATCTCTCCTCTATACACTCGTTGTCGCGGGTTCCGCCAGACAGCGGCCCCCTCTTCTGCGACGACCAACCCGCTCGGGCGATACGGTCGCCGTCAGCGCGGCCGGGTGTCGCGGTTCGCCAGGGCGGTGCCCAGTGCACGAAGCAGGCCGACGACGTGCGTCAGCTTGTCGTAGTCGATCCGGTCCGGCGAGTCGGTCACGCGATGATAGTCGACATGCAGGCCGCTTGTGAAGAAGACGACCGGAATTCCCTTGCGCGCGTAGTTGTAGTGGTCGGACCGGTAGTAGATCTGCTCCGGATGTGTGGGGGTATCCCACTGTCGATCGAGGATGAACGGCGTGGCCAGCGCGCCGTTCACGGAGTCGACGACGGCGCCGAGGGCACGACTCTGGCCGTGCGGTGCCGCGCCCGGCCCGACGACGTACAGCGAATCGGCACCGTTGCGCCCGATCATGTCGGCGTTGACCTGGGCGACGATCGAATCGATCGGCACCGTCGGATGGTCGGTGAACCAGGCGGACCCCAGCAGCCCCTTCTCCTCGCCGACGTGCCAGACGAGGAGAACCGAGCGGCGGAGCGGCGGCCCTGACGCGAACGCGCGCGCGAGGGCGAGGAGCGCGACCGATCCCGACCCATCGTCGTCGGCGCCGTTGGCCACGGAGTCCCCATGCTCCGCCGGCTGGATGCCGATGTGATCGTAGTGCGCGCCAAACGCGACGTACGAGGCGCGGAGACGCGGGTCGTGGCCGGGGACGACGGCGACGATGTTGCAGGACGTGAGCGATTCGCGACCCGGCGCGACATGACCGGTGAAGCGGCGGCCGATGAGCGGCTGGGGGCGCGCGTCGCCCGGCCAGCCGGCGGGGAGCAACGGGGAGCCGGCGCGCGGCGTCCCGATGAGGAGCATCGGCACGGGCCGCTCGCTCTCCGGCGGACCGGCGTCCGCCGAGTCGGGCGACCCGGCGCCCGGGGTGTCGGCGATCGTGAGGGCGCGCCCAAGTTCGGAGCGGAGTTCGGGATAGACGGCGGCGGAGGCGCCGACGAGCAGCAGGATGATGGCGGCGGGCTGGCGCGAGAGGACGCGCTGGATGCGGTCATTGATCGCCGCGTCAGACTCGAGGCGCGCGCGGTCGGCAGCCGAGGCCCCGGTGGGCGCGCCGTTCACGATGACGACGGCATGATCGCGCACGGTGACGCGGGCGAGTTCGGCGTCGGTGCCGTAGCCGGCGAAGACGAGGTCCGCGTCGGCGTGCTGCCGGGGCGGCGGCACGCCGCCCCCCAGGTCGAGGAGCGGCACGAGCTCGACGGGGCCGACGTGCGCGGTCGCGCCGCGCCCGCTCGTGACGACGAGCGACGTCCGCGGGCCGAGGGTCTGACGCACGAGCGGAACGCGTTGGCAGAAGCCACTGTCGCCCGCCGGCTGGAGACCGAGTGCGGTGAGACGCGCGACGAGGAACCGGGCGGCGCGCCGTTCGTCCGGCGTCCCGGTCTCGCGCCCGCGAAAGGAGTCCGCCGCGAAGACCATCAGGTCGGTCCGCAGCGCTGCGGCGGTCGGCTCGCCGCCGGCCGGCGCGTCGGGGCCCGGTGTCGACGCCGGGTGCGGTGCGGACGCGCACGCGATGAGCGCGCCGACCCACCAGATCCGCCACCCGCGCCGCCCTGTCTGCATAGGCCTCCGAAGCCGTCCACCGGTGGGACGGGTGGCCCCCCGGCGCCGCAAAATCCGGTTACCGCGCGGCGGCCGCGGTCCGATCGGCACGCACCTGCCGGTAGACGGCGAGCGTGCGGTCGATCGTCGCATCGACGGAGTACGCCGCGACGCGCGCTCGCGCGCCGGCGCGGAGACGGTCGGCGAGCGGGCGATCGCCCAGCACGCGGGCGATCGCCATCCCGAGCGCGTCGCCATCCTCGATCGGCACCACGAGGCCGCTCACGCCATCCTCGATCACCTCGGGGATTCCGCCGGCCGCCGTCGCCACGGGGACGCCGCCGACGGCCATCGCGTCGAGCAGCACCGTGCCCATCCCCTCCTCGCGGGAACTCAGCGTGACGACATCGGCCGCGGCGATGAATGCGTCGGCGTCGGCCCGGTATCCGGCGAGATGCAGCACCGCGCCGAGGCCGGCGGCGCGGACCGCGTCGGCGACCGCGCCGGCGAGCGGGCCGTCGCCGACCATGATCGCGTGCGCCGTCGGCACGACACGGTGCAGCGCGGCGATCGCGCGCACGAACGTCAGCGGATCCTTGTGTCCGACGAGCTGCGCGACCTGGACGACGAGCGGCGCGCCGGCGGGGACGCCGAGGGCCGCGAGGATCGCCGGCGCGACCGGATCGACGCGGCGGGTCGTGTCGATGCCGCTCGGGATGACGACGACCCGCGCGTCGGCGACGCCGCTGTCGGCGAGGGCCCGCGCGACGGCGCCGGAGATCGCGATGATCGCCGATGCGCGCGCGTACTTCCAGCGCGTGCCCGCGTTGGCGCGGAGCCGGAAGTCGACGCGGCGCGTGACGACGAGCTGCGCCGGCGTGCGCCAGATCGCCAGCGCGCCGAGCGTGACGGCATGCGCGGTATGGGCGTGGACGATGTCGACGCGCTCGGCGCGGATCGTGTGGTGCAGGCGGAGGGCGGTGAGGAGCCCCGTCTCGCCACCGCCCCAGGGGCGCACCGGACGCACCGAGAGTCCGGCGCTCGACGCGCGCTTCGCCAGCGGTTCGTCGGGACGGGCGGCGACGATCGAGCGATGCCCGCGCGCCGCGAGCCCGGTCGCGAGCCAGAGCGCCTGCCGTTCGCCGCCCCGCCATCCGCGCTCGGTGTCGACATGCAGCACGGTCAGCGGCTCGGAGGGTCGAGGCATCGGCTTGTCATCTCGCGCAGCACGTGGGCATATTCGCCGACCTGACCCTCATGTCCGCCGACGCCGCCAATGATCGCGCGCCCACGCGCCCGCGGGCAAGACCGACCGACCCGGCCCCGGGGCCGATCCCGCCGCGGTCGCGCATCCTCGTCGTCGCGCTCGACAACCTCGGCGACCTCGTGTTCGCGTCGTCGCTGCCGCCGGCGATCCGCGCGCGGTATCCCGAGAGCACGATCGGGCTGTGGTGCAAGGCGTACACGGCGGGCATCGCGTCGCTGATGCCCGACGTGCAGTCGGTCGTCGCCGCCGATCCGTTCTGGGACGATGCCCCCGGGCATCCGAAGGGCGCGATCGCGCCCTTTCTGCGCGCGCTGGCGCGCGTGCGCGCCGCGCACTGGGAGATCGCGCTCCTCGCCTCGCCGCAGTGGCGCGTGGCCGCCGCCGTCGTCTCGGCGCGGATCCCGATCCGCATCGGGCAGGCCCGCCACTACAATCGCAGCCTGCTGACGCACGTGCTGCCGCCGGCGGACCGGGCGCGTCCCGTCGTCGATGATCTGGGCTCGCTGCTCGAACCGCTCGACGCGCGCGCGCCGACGCTGGCGACGTATCTCGATCCCGCACCGCTCGCCGAGCCCCGGCGCCGCCTCCGCGACCAACTCGGCCCGGGCGCCGTCGCCGTCATCAATCCCTTCGTCACACTGGCGCCGGTCGGCATCCCGCTCGAGACATGGGTCGGCGTGGCCCGCACGCTGCGCGATCAGGGGCGGACCGTCGTCTGGACGGGCACGCGCGCGCAGCTGACCGCGCTCCACCGCGACGTCCCTCTCGAGTCCGGGTGGCGCAGCGCGCTCGAGCTCACCGATGGGTCGCTGCGCGATGCCGCCGCGCTGCTGTCGAGCGCGGACCTCTATCTGGGCTGTGACTCCGGTCCGCTCCACCTCTCGGCGGCGCTCGGCGTGCCGGTCGTCGGCGTCTTTCCGAACATGAGCAAGCTGCCGCGGTTCACGCCGCAGGGCCGGGGGCGATTTCGCCTCGTGACCCCGGTCGCCGACGGGGCCGGCATCACCGCGGCGTCGATCGTCGCCGCTGGTGACGCACTGGATGCACGCCAGTAGACTTCGGGGTGCTTTACATCTGTATTCCCGCGTACGACGAAGCCGAGACGGTCGGGCTCCTGCTGTGGCGGATCCGCAAGGTGATGCAGGCGTTCCCGCGCGAGTACGAGATCGCGGTGTACGACGACGCGAGCACCGACGCGACGGCCGAGACGCTTCGGCCCTATGGCGACGTCCTCCCGCTGACCGTGATCGCCGGCACGCCGCACCGCGGGTACGCGCACGCGGTCGACGCCCTCGCGGACTGGGCGGTGCGTCGCACGCGCTACGCGCGCCGGGATGCGGTGATCTTCATGCAGGCGGACTTCACCGACGCGCCGGAGGCGATCCCGGAACTCGTGAAGCGATTCGAAGGCGGCGCCGACCTCGTCGTCGGCGAGGCGCCCGCGGCGGCGGTCCCCGGCCCGACGCGGCGCGCACGCGGCATCGCGCGCTGGGTGCTGCGCCGATTCGCATCGGTGCCCGGCGTCGCCGATCCGTTCAGCAGCCTCCGCCTCGTCCGCATCTCGGTGCTGCGCGAGGCGCGGGCGCGCGGCGCCGACCAGCCGTTCGCGTCGGGCGGCAGCTGGGTGACGAACGCGGAGTGGCTGCTGCGACTGGCGTCGGCGGCCCGCCGGATCGACACGATCGAGTACACGCCACGCTACGACCTGCGCACGCGTGCGACGCGCGTCCGCCCGGTCGGCGAGGCGATCGGCGTCCTCCGATTTGCGCGGCCGGCCCGGGCGATGGCTCGCGCGCTCGCGCAGGGCGGATCGCGGGCGATCGCGCCGGTCGCCCCCGAGCGCGCCGAACCGGAGGTCGAGGTCGAGGCGGCCGCGATCGCGGCGGACGGGTCGGGCGCGGAGCGGTCCGGCGGCCGGCGCGGTGCCGGGCCGCGACCGACGGGCACGCGTGCCGGGGCACCGCGTCCGGGGTCGCAGCGGCCAGGCGCCCCCCGGGGAGGGTCGGCGCGCACCGGGCGTGACCGTTCGGGTCCGCCGCGATCCTCGACCGCGCGGGGCGCGTCTCCGACGCTGTCGACGACCGACCGCCCGCCTCGCCCCGTCTCTGGCGGTGCGATCGCGCGGTCCGGCGCACGCTCGGCGCCGAGCGCGCCGGGGTCGGGCGCGGCGGTCGACGGCCCGTCCGGCAGCAGCCCGGCCGGCGATGCGGCCCAGGATCGGGCGTCCGATGGGGCGGGCGCGCCGACCGGTGACGCGCGTCCGCCGCGCGCTCGCGGGCGGAATCGCGGGCGCGGTCGTGGGCGAAACCGGACGCGCTCGGGGTCATCGACGTCCGAGCCGGGTACCACTGGCATGGAGCAGCCGACGCCATCGCCGACGATCACGCCACTCAGCACGCCACTCAGCACGCCGGGGGGCACCTCGGGCGGCCCCCCGACGTCGACCGAGACGCCGTGACTCGCGGCGCGACGTGGGCACTGTCGATCGGTGTCGTCGCGTTCGTGCTGGCGCCGGACCTCGGCCTGTCGGCGACCCGATCGGCCGATGCGCCACGGCGCGTCACCGGCGGCCGTGACGGCAGTCGCGCGGACACCGCGGCCAAGGTCCCCTTTGCGATCGGCGAGAAGTGCGACTACGACGTGCGCTACGGCGATCTCAAGGTCGGGACCGGGTCAATGGAGGTGGCGGACACGGCCTCGATCCGCGGCCTCTCCGCGTGGCATACCGTCTTCCGCGTGGTGGGCGGCATCCCGCTGTATCACGTGAATGACCTGTTCGAGAGCTGGTTCGATCTGCACACGCTCGCGTCGCTGCGCTTCGTGCAGCGGCTGCAGGAGGGGGGGAAGGACCGCGAGCGGCACTTCGAGATCTTTCCCGACAAGGCGACGTACGTCCAGGAGGGGAAGCCGGAGAAGCCGTCGGTGTCGCAGCCCCTGGACGACGGCTCGTTCCTCTACTTCGCGAGGACGCTGCCGCTCGAGGTCGGAAAGACGTACTCCTTCGACCGGTACTTCATCCCGGACCGCAACCCGGTGACGCTCAAGGTGCTGCGCCGCGAGCGGGTGACGGTGCCGGCCGGGACGTACATGGCGATCGTCGTCCAGCCGATCATCAAGACGTCGGGGATCTTTTCGGAGAACGGCGAAGCCCAGGTCTGGCTCGCGGACGACTCGACGCGGATCATGCTGCAGCTCAAGTCGAAACTGACGTTCGGCTCGCTCAACCTCTACCTGACGTCATACCACGCCGGCGCTGGCGGGCCGTAGCGCCGGACGGCACCGGCCAACTGCGCCGGCGCCCCGCACCGACTCCTAGTAGTCGGTCCCCGAAAACCGCTGGCGGAGGCGACGAGCGGTGTCCGGGCTGACGATCCGGATCACGAGGTAGACCACGCCGCCGATGATCGCGATCTTGAGCGCCAGGAAGAAGAGCCAGAGCGCGACGCCCAGGAGCGCACCGAAGAGGTGGAACGCGATCCCGAGCACGAACAGTCCGACGACGGCGAGCAGTCCGGTCATGAAAATGGTGCGCAGCATGGGGCGGTTCTCCGATACGGTGTCGATGTTCATGACGATCCCTACGATGCACGGGCGCCCCGTGTTTCAACAGCGGGGCCGGTGATGGGACCTGATCTGATCGTGGTGGGCGGGGGCGTCGTGGGGCTGACCGTGGCGCTGGCGGCCGCGGACGAGGGGTTGCGCGTCGCTCTCGTCACCGCGCGGACGCCGGGGGAGGCGTCGCCAGCGGCGGCCGGGATGCTCGCGCCGACGATCGAGATCGGGGATGGGCCCGGTGGCGAGGCCGCCCACGGGTTCGCCCTCGCCGCCCGGGACCGCTATCCGTCGTATCTGGCCCGGCTGGCCGAGCGCTCGGGGATCACCGTCCCACACAATCGGCTCGGCATTCTGGTGACCGGCGAGCGGGACGATGAGGGCGGGGCGGATCACGGAATCGCCCGATCCGGCCAGCGCCTCGACGCGACGGCGCTCGAGCGGCTGGAGCCGGCGATGGCGGGCGTGGCCGGCGCCCGGTTCTTTCCCGACGATGGCTCGGTCGACAACGTGCGGCTGCTGGAAGCGCTGGGGGTCGCCATCGACCGCACGGCGGCGATCGAGCGACACGCGGGACCGGCGGTGGAGCTCGACATTGCCGGCGACAGGATCCGCTGTCGCACGGCGAACGGCGCGGTCTCCGCGCCGCAGCTCGTCCTCGCGGCCGGCGCGTGGTCGCCCGGGCTCGATGGCTTGCCGCGACCACTCCCGATCGTGCCGGTGCGCGGACAGATGCTGGCCCTGGATGGCGCGCCGCTTTCCCATGTCGTGTACGGCCCCAGCGGGTATCTCGTCCCCCGCGGGGGGGATGAGACGCTGGTCGGGGCAACGATGGAGTGGGCCGGGTTCGATGCCAGGACGACGCCCGGCGCGATGGACGCGCTGCGCGTCATCGCGGCCGCGATCTGCCCCGCGCTTGCGGACTCGTCCGTGCGCCGCTTCTGGGCCGGGCTTCGGCCGGTGACTCCCGATCTGCTTCCGATCATCGGACGCGATCCGACGTGTGACCGACTCATTTACGCGTGCGGACACTCTCGGAACGGCGTGCTGCTTGGTCCGCTGACGGGCGATTGCGTCGCCGCGCTCTGTGCCGGGCGGTCCTCCCCGTACGATCTCGCGCCGTTTGCCGTCGAGCGATTCGGCGTAACCAGCGCGGTGTGTTGAGGCGGTTACGCGATCTTTGTTGCCCGGAGAGAGTGTCCTAGATTGCGTCGGATATGAATGAGACGCTCTATCAGATCAGTGGTCGGCATCGCACCGAGCCATTGCCCGAGCGGAAACCATCGTGGCTCAAGGTGCGGGCGCCAGGGAGTGCCAACTACCTGCGTCTGAAGGGGATGCTGCGGGAACTCGACCTGCATACCGTCTGCGAGGAGGCGCATTGCCCCAACGTCGGCGAGTGCTGGGAGCACGGCACTGCGACGTTCATGATCCTTGGCGACGTCTGCACGAGGAACTGCCCGTATTGCGCGGTCGCGCATGGGCGCCCACCGGTCTTCGATCCGGGCGAGGCGGTACGGGTCGCTGACGCGGTCGCGCGACTGGGGCTGCAGCACGCCGTGATCACGTCGGTCGACCGGGACGACCTTCCGGACTTCGGCGCGGGGGCATTTGCCGAGACGATTCGGGCGATCCGGGCGCGGCGACCGGAGTGCTCGATCGAGGTGCTCGTCCCCGATTTCCAGGGTGATGCCGCGGCGATCCGTACGGTCCTCGCGGCACGTCCCGACGTGTACAACCACAACACGGAGACGGTGCCGCGTCTGTACAAGCGGGCCCGGCCCGGCGGCCGATACGCGCGCGTGCTCGACCTCTTCGCGCTGGCGAAGCGCGAGGCGCCGACGGTGCCGACGAAGAGCGGCCTGATACTCGGCATGGGCGAGACGCTCGAGGAAGTGCTCGCGGTGATGCGCGATCTCCGCGCCGTCCACGTCGACATCCTGACGCTCGGCCAGTATCTGCGGCCATCGGCGGCGCATCTGCCGCTCGACCGGTACTACACGCCCGACGAGTTCGGCCGGCTGCGGGCGGACGGACTGGCGATGGGATTCCGGCACGTCGAGAGCGGCCCCCTGGTGCGGTCGAGCTATCACGCGTGGGAGCAGGTCCAGGCCGCGGGCGTGTGACGCCCGCGGCGCGCGGCGGGGCGTCCCGGACGCGGGCGGAGGCGAGCGCAGTCCGTCCGGAGACCGCGACCGTCCACCTCGCGCTGCTTCGGTCGATGCTGCTCCAGCGACGATTCGAGGAGCGCTGTGCCGAGGCGTACGCGGTCGGCAAGATCGGCGGCTTCTGTCATTTGTACATCGGGCAGGAAGCGACGGGGACCGGCGCGATCGCCGCGCTTCGGCCGGACGACTACGTGGTCACGACCTATCGCGACCACGCGCAGGCGATCGCGCGCGGCATCGCACCGCGCGCCATCATGGCCGAGCTCTTCGGCCGGTCCGACGGCTGCTCGCATGGCAAGGGCGGCTCGATGCATCTCTTCAGTCGCGAGCACAACTTCCTCGGCGGCCATGGCATCGTCGGCGGCCACATCCCGCTGGCGACGGGCGTCGCGTTCGCGATCAAGTATCGCGGCGGTGACCAGGTCTGCCTCTGCTTCTTCGGCGAGGCCGCGGTGAACAACGGTGCCTTCCACGAATCGCTGAACATGGCCGGTCTCTGGAAGCTGCCGATCATCTACCTGATCGAGAACAACCGCTACGGGATGGGGACGGCGCTCGAGCGGGCGTCGGCGATCAACGACATCGCCGAGCGGGCGCGCGCGTACGCGATGGAACGCGCGGTCGTCGACGGGCAGGACGTGCTGGCGGTGCAGCAGGTCGTGGGTGACGCGGTCGCGCGCGCGCGCGCGGAGCAGCTGCCGACGCTGATCGAGGCGCGGACCTATCGCTTCATGGGCCATTCGATGTCGGACGCGGTGAGCGGCACCTATCGGAGCAAGGCCGAGCTCGACGAGCACGTCAAGCGCGACCCGATCGCCCTGCTGCGCGCGCGGATGCAGACGCACGGCGAGATCGATGACGCCGGCCTCGCGCAGCTCGATGCCGACGTGCGCGCGATCTGCGAGGACGCGTGGCAGTTTGCCGACGCGAGTCCCGAGCCGCCGCTGGAAGCGCTGCTCGAGGACGTGACCGTGGACACGACCTCATGATCATGACGTACCGCGACGCGCTCGCCCAGGCGTTGCGTGAGGAGATGCAGCGCGACGACCGGGTCTTCCTGATGGGCGAGGAAGTGGCCGCCTATCAGGGCGCGTACAAGGTCTCCAAGGGGCTGCTGCAGGAATTCGGCGAGATGCGCGTCGTCGACACGCCGATCACGGAGCTCGGGTTTGCCGGCGTCGGCGTCGGCGCGGCGATGGTCGGGCTCCGGCCGGTGATCGAGTTCATGACGTGGAACTTCGCCCTGCTGGCGCTGGACCAGGTGGTGAACGCGGCCGCCAAGATGCTGTACATGTCGGGCGGCCAGTTCAACGTGCCGATCGTCTTTCGCGGGCCGAACGGGGCGGCGCTGCAACTGGCCGCGCAGCACTCGCAGGCATGGGAGTCGTGGCTCGCGCACATCCCCGGCCTCAAGGTCGTGACGCCGGCGACGCCGTCCGACGCCAAGGGCCTGCTCAAGAGCGCGATCCGGGATGACAATCCGGTGATCGTGCTCGAGGGCGAGATGCTGTACAACACGCGGGGCGAGGTCCCCGAGGGCGAGCACCTGGTACCGATCGGGGTCGCGGACCGGAAGCGGGAGGGGACCGACTGCACGGTGATCACCTACGGCAAGATGGTCCTCGTCGCGCTGCAGGCCGCCGACACGCTCGCCCCGCAGGGGATCACGCTGGATGTGATCGACCTGCGCAGCGTACGCCCGATGGACGTGCCGGCGATCGTCGACTCGGTGCGGCGCACGAACCGTGCGGTCGTGCTCGAGGAAGGCTGGGAGGTCGCCGGGATCGGCGCGCAGATCGTCGACATCGTGCAGCGCGAGTGCTTCGACGATCTCGACGCGCCGGTCGTGCGCGTGCATCAGGCCGACACCCCGATGCCCTACGCGCGCAATCTGGAGCGCGCCGCAAAACCCGACCTCGCCCGGACGATCGCCGCGGTCAAGCGCGTGCTGTACGTGGAGGCGTAGGCGTGGCGACCCGCGTGGTGATGGAAGCGCTGTCGCCAACGATGGAGGAAGGCCGCCTCGTGCGGTGGCTCAAGGAGGAGGGGGCGACGGTCGTCGTGGGCGATGTGATCGCCGAGATCGAGACCGACAAGGCAGTGATGGAGCTCGCGGCCCGGGCTGACGGCGTGCTGCGACGACGGGTGCTCGCCGAGGGCGCCACCGCGCCGGTCGGACAACTGGTGGGGGTGATCGCGACCGCCGACGAGGATATCGCGCCGCTGCTCGGCGCTGCCGGCGTGGCTATCGCGCCGCTGCTCGGCGCTGCCGGCGTGGCTATCGCGCCGCTGCTCGGCGCTGCCGGCGTGGCTATCGCGCCGCTGC
>Ga0209611_10005580_pt1 | contig 21016 bp, 21 predicted proteins | sample S1TSphgellanicum_3_FD_187693 | JGI IMG/M metagenome (GOLD analysis project Ga0209611, IMG submission 187693) | Host-associated microbial communities from peat moss isolated from Minnesota, USA - S1T2_Fc - Sphagnum magellanicum MG (SPAdes) (version 2) | ecosystem: Host-associated > Plants > Peat...
AGCTGGCCTTCTCGGGTCGCCTGCTCAATGCAACCACCTGGGGCAAACTGGCATTTGGGAAAGGCCCCCCCTTCAAGGGACTAACCTGGTGTAAAGCTCAACTTCAAGTGAGCATCAACTTCAACAGTCAGGGGATTGTTGGGGGGCTCATAGACCTGTATGAAAAAAAAAAAGGCAACACAAAAGCTGAAAAAGCTGGCCTGGGTGACCCAACACCCACCAATGCACCAGTTCTGTTTTGTCCATTGTTGGGGTTCAGATGGATGAATCTCAACTCTGAGTCCCTCAGTGCCACCTTGGTTGTTCTTTATAATTTTCCCCCTTTTCCTTGCTGCCCCCAATCCCTGTAACCTATCTACCGATCCACCTACCTACCCCCAGTTTCACATAACCCTTCCTCTTGAACCCTCTCTCTTTCACCAAGCCCAGTCTGCCATTATGGCAAGGTACATGCCTTTTGCAGAGTAGAAAGCCACGCGAGGCTTCAAGCTGCTAAGCTGGTCTCAGGTATTGATATCTGTTATTCTCTTAAAATCACTTCCACTTCAGCTTCCACAGTGTGCACATGCTTGGGAGTACATCCAATTTGCCAACTATAGGGCGTGAGAGACAAATTAGGTCAGTTTCTTGATGTGCAGATATTAACAGAAAAATGTATCAGTTTGCTAGTGATCTCCAAATGATATGCTAAGTTTCTGCACAGTGCATGTGCAGAATTTTTACAGCAGTTGCAAGTGATCCAATGGTCTTTGTCAACAATCATCAGAGATGACAATTGGAGTAGGGTAGGAATTCAGTGTATCCGAAATTAAGAAAGCTTCCAAGCATTGATTGTTGCGATCAGAGTCCACGGAGCTTCATAAAACTCCAGTGACACAGAGATGCATTACAATGAGGTCACAACTCACACTTCTAATGTTGATCTAGGGAAGACGCTACACAGCCCCTAATAAGCCCTGTCCAGTGCCAAAGGTGGCCATGTGTAGAGCAGCCTGGTTCTGCCCCAAGGTTTGACTAGTTTGATCCTGGGCGTATGTTAAATAAAACATAATACTGCTGTGGTCCAAAGCTGAAATCTATGTTGTTCCTTCGTCTTAGTGTGTTTTTTAATTTTGGCGATTTTTTGCAACTTGGAAAATTTGAAAAATGAAAAAATGAAATTTTATGATGTTTAGGGAAAATTTTCGCCATTTTTGAAATTAAAAAAATTAATTAGTCACATTGAGAGGCTTCTTAGGTTGCCACTTGTAAGAGCAATTTTGTAAAAACGGTACAGCCCACCAAGAACAGTTACCATTTAATGCTAATTAATGTTGGGGATCGTTGTTAGTGGACCGGATTGAGGAATTTGAAAAAAGAAACCCTGTCGATATGCTCAGTGTTTCTTGAGAGGTGTTCGCTTTGAAATCAGTTCATGACATCAGAACATGCAAAAAAAATTTATAGAATAAAAATTGCAGAACAAGCAAAACTGTTTAGTGCAATTTTATTCAAAATCACGCAGGACGAAAAAAAATTGCACAAAAAGACGAGCTCAAAACTGCACAAGACAGAACTTGTTAATGGATATTTGACATCTCACCTTTTTATTCACCTTTTGATTTTTGACCATTTGCAAGCTCCACCATCATTGAAGCATCTTAGATCAGTAATTTTGTAATCCAGCCTCTTTTGTATGAATGGTTGCTAATTTAAAGCAACCCGGAAGCCTAGAATTTTTATTGCAAAGCTATTGCTACCTCCCATCACAACAGCTGACTTATTGCATGAGGTTGATTTTTGACATGAAAAATATTGTCAACTTACTACAAGTGTTCGATTTTTGACCTGGATAGATTTTGACATCTAATTTGAGCTAACTTGACATCATGTAAATTCTTCTCTTTTATTCCTTTCTACATTTTCCAAATCTATGGTGTGTTTATTAATAAAGCTTTACATGGTTGCATCATTATTGCTACCTTTTCTTTCAATTTAAGCTCCTAAAACCTTTCAAGTATCTGCAATCTCTTACCATGGCCAGTATGCAGCAGCTAAAACAATTGCCAGAACAGTTCTTGAAAAGAGCCAGCAGCCTCAGGTATCATCTGGCTTTGCCTGGAGGTTGGAATTAGAGTTTAAGGTTAACGTTAAGTTTTGCAGGCAACTAATAATTAATTAATTTTTAATTTAATATAATTTCAATTTTCTATAAGTTATATTAACTAATAAATTAATCTATACTATTAATCAAGAAATTGTAACCCTAATTGAAGAACCAGTTTCACACATTCAACTATTATGGTGTTAGACAAGAAAAAATTAGAATAATTTTTTATTTCAAATTTTTAAAGAACTGGCCTGAACTTGCTTTTCAAAAATCATATCAAGTAGACCTTGGTATAAGCTTTCCATTTTCCATTGGAGATAAATGATCATATGACTGTTGCTAACTACTGAGGTACAAAATAGCCTTTGCAACCTTATAAAATAGAAACAATAATGTCAAAAGAAAAAGAAAAAAAGAAAAAAGGAGGAACCTAGGCTTGGTGAGTTTAGAACATAAGTTTGGGTGGACGGTGGGATAGTCGGAGGGGAAGCAAATTGGGTGAAAGCAATGTCAACAAATAGCAAATCGTACATGAGTTTGGATGGACGGCCGGATAGGCGGAGGGGAAGTTGGGCAGAAGTGATGTCAACAAATAGCCAACCAGTCATGAGTTTGGGAGGATGGATGGACAGGAGGGGAGAAATTGATGAGAAGCGCCTCAACTCTCATTGATTAATGTGGATATAGGAAAGGTTGTGCATTTTCTCCTTAATTAACTGAAGGAAAAAATTCAAACCCAGTCTAGTTTGGAATTGGGTTTAGTTTCACGTACTGTACAATCTGCTTACAGCCCAGTATCATGACTTGTACCATATTAATGTTGTCCCAGCAATTAAAAGTCTCCACATGACTAAAACAGCTACATCTTTCTTACTTATTATCTTTGCAGAAACGATTTGAAGAAATATATTTTTTTTAAATCCAGTTAAATCACATGCCAATAGAAGATCTTATGCTAGGTCATTGATATCATTAAGTTAGTCAGTCATCTTGCAAACAACCTAGCCTTCGGCTATAAGTCCTCTGCAACAGCCCATTTTTTCTTTTTTCTTTTTTTGAGAATCTGCCCAGATGGTTACAAGAGTCTTGGACTCCAAACTCAATGTGACGATATTCTTAAAACAATATAAACTCACAAGAAAACAAAATTTGCAGAACTGCTGCTGGCAAATCATGGCTCAAGAAGTTATTAAGAAAGAGTGTAGCAAAATAGAAGACAAGGAAAGGTTGGTAGTCTTTAAATTGAGTAGCCTTTGGAAACATGGTGATAAAAAAAATGTTTTAATTGTAGTCTCAAGACTTTATAAAGTTGGTGAATCCTACATGAACAAAGGTTTTGTCCATGCCAAGAATAAACATTTATATATTGTATATTACAGAGATATAATTATAACTAGCAAGCTTACGATGTTACCATTGAAGAGAGAAAAAAAAATTGGTTCAATTTTTTGTTTGTTTTCACATGTTAATTGAAAGTAGATTGAGCTAATTAATTATAAGAATATGAAATAGTTCTTGCATTTTCTTGATTTCAAGAATTTTCAAAAAATCCATTGGTCAAATATAGTTGGTTGGCAGAGGGCATTTTACTTGCATGATGTGGTTGTGAACAAAATCAAATTGTTAATTGAAGATGTTAGGTTCATTTCTCTCTTGTATGATTAAATCATAATTGCTAATTAGTAATCTTGAATTTCCATCTATGCTTACATGGTTGAAAATTCATAGCAACTCCTTTGTTATTATCCTTGCAAAAAGTTGATGAAATCATTTATGATGATTTGAAGCACATTTTGATGGATGTTATGCTGTTTTTTAATGGGCTTCAAAAACAACTACATCTAATTAAATTAATCACATTTGAAACTTATGAGTTGAATTTGTTTTAAGGCATTAAAATAAATGTGATAGTTCAATTGAAAAATCAAAGTGCACCATTCATAATTATTTTGTACATTGTATGGACCATCACATCAATTTGATGGTCTGAACCTTTTCTAAATTGGGCATTGTGGGAAAGCTTGAAGGGATGCTAAAAAATTTCTATGCATAATTCTCTCATAGTTAAAACAGAACCCAATAGTTTCTTGAATGGGTTGATATTGTGTAAATAGGGGGTCAATGGATTTTAAGGAACATCCACACTTGCTGAATTTCAATGCTGCTCTCAACTAAGAGAAATTTTTTTTAATATTCGAAGATGCATCAAGATGGCAACACAATCACACAACTTACCCATATTAATAATTCAGAGTTGTTTTGCAACTTAGAGATAATGTTAAGGTTCTTTTTGTATCATGTCCATGCGTGAAAATATTAAATTCTCCTAGTCCTCTAGTGTTATATAATTTTGTTCCTATAGTCAAGTTATGTTGAGCAGATATTTATTGCTGGTACATTGACTTGAAATGTTGAATGCGTATGTGGTGTATGTGGGGGGATTCTTTAAGTTTTATATAAGCATTGGTTCCAGGTTGTTGGAAAAACCAATGAGAGTCAAAGAACCTCTAATTCCGGTTATTTCAATCCCCTTAAAGAACCCTCGGGTTTCATAAAACAACCAGAAGTTTTGTAGGTGGTTAATTTGACTTTTACAAAACAATAAAGACCGCCGGCATATATCAGAACCGGGTATTTTATTTTTGAGAACCATGATGTCAACCCCATGATTGATACCCAGACTGGAATGCACACCTCTGACCCACTCTCTACTTTTTTTTTTAATTTCATCATGCCCGAATTAAAAATTTCTCGTTGCCCGAAAAGTAGAGCTTTGGTTTTTTGTCTACAGCAGTTCATTTTCACCGTCGCGCTTTCGTCGGCGCAGCTACGAGCGTCGGGGTTTATGGCCCGACGAGTTCCCCTACCCTTCCATCTTCTTCGCAGCGACAAATCGTCCCCAAATCGTGAACCAGAAGTTTCAAATCCTTCACGTCAACTGCAGCTGCTTCAGATAATTTCCTCTGAATTGATCTGCACTAATTGACGCCGTCGAGGCGGACGATCATTAAGGAAGACGTTACGACAATGTGTTTGATTAGTCCTCTTCAAAGCAAAAGTCTAAACGCAAGTGCAAGAAAGATTCGTGGCAGTTTCTGTAGAGTTGCAATCCAATTTTTATCCACCTTCGTGTGTTGCATTTGGAGGAGTACTTCACCTGTAATATTTTTGTAGAGTATTAGCAACCACCGAGCATCAGCGGCGGGCTAATTTTGGAGGTTTTCCGTGAGTGACAGCGTGCGCGGAAGGTTACAGCTCGAAGATGCATAGAAACTACTACTGCGCCACAACTCACGGCAACTCTTGTCCATTTCAGTGTGCACTAATTAGGGTATCCTTCCATTAGGCTGCTCTACTCACAGATTCTGTGGGATCTCATAGCTTTTTATTATGTTTTTTCTCTAGCTGTGTTCACAGTCATCTCACAGCTCTACAGGGCAAGCATTGAGCAATTGCAAGAGCTGAGAGTCAAACTATGACTCATCACAAAATGACATCTGTCCTTTTCTTCATGAGAACATATGTTCCTAGAATTCCTAACATCATTCACTACACACTTACAGACTGTTGTGATTATATAATCTGTCTGTAACAAGTGATCACAGTTGTGATTATATAATCTGTCTGTAACAAGTGATCACAGCAGCCTAATGGAAAGAGACCTTAATTACTACCGGCCGCTACAGGAAGCTGCAAGGACGTGATTTCTTTGCTACTTTTCAGTGCAGTTACGTAATACAGACATGATACAGACACAGCTAATTTAGTGACGGCTCTACTAGGTCTGGAATTTACGTCTTGCGGTTCTGCAGTTTGCGCCCATGGGCACACGACACGGCAATGGTGAACTGCGACGCTGGGCGCCGCCCCCTTGGACTGGTTGCAATGGAGTTCACAAGAGACTTCTCAGCAGCACAGTCGGCCGGATCCCGCCAGATCCGACAGGCATTTGTGTTGCCGACGTTCATTGCCACCAGGCAGTCGGACACGTCTCCGCCGTCTCGTCTAACTTGGTGTGTCCTGCAAGTTTGTCCCAAGTTTCTGCACAGGCTTACAGCCATCGCTGGACTCACACATCATAAATTATTCACATCAAGCCTCCTCTCGCATTGCTTTCAATCTCCTCTCCGCCTTCGCAAATCAGTTCACAACTCGAGTTCGTCAAGCATAGAGAATATAAGTTCGCTTGTAGTTGTTAGCTGGGCAACCAAGAAAGATTTACATACCAAATCGATCCAGTTGGGTTGTGCTACTCCAACCCCGCATCGACCTCTATCAGAAAGTGCAGGTGACTACATGTTACTTCTTCTTCTGTCCTACTTGCAACTGTTGTTACACACACTGTGATGTGATAACAGCAGCCTAATGGAAAGCGACTGAAATAGGGCGTTGTTTCTTTATCCTTGCAGTGCCGTCTGTTTCGAGACTTCGCCACGTTAGGATGAAAAGGGAGTTTGCTGTTCTTCTTTGGTTTTTGACAAGAACCCACTGTGTCTTTGTGAAGAAGGGTCAGGCCACTTCCGTCTTGCGTTCTCTCATGTGCAGGATTGTAAATCCAGAAGGGAGAAGTCTCCAAAGTCACTGGGATCATCAGCAGCATCAGCTCCACTTGATCCCCATAAAATATCAAGTATGTCTTGTGTCAAAGAACAGATGAAGAACCTGCATCAGATGGTAAAGCAGGTGGGCGTTTCTGCAGCTGCTGGTAGCACTAGCCCACATGACTTTAATTCTCTTGCTGATATTGGGGCATCAAAGATCAAACAACCTACAAAACCACAGGATCCGAACAACCCAAATTCTACACAAGGTAGAGGCACCAGAAATGGCAGGAGCAAGTAGCTGCAGCTTGGCAAAATCCTTGTCCATCCTCAGAGACTTCTCTGAAGATGGCTGGAACCAGTCATGATTTGCTACAACTTTCAGCCATAGTCTGTAGATGATGTATTCTCAGAACTGTTCTCAGATTTTGCTTAATTGTGCTGCAGCTGCTTGATCTGCAAACCTTATTTGAGTACAAGCTTTTCTGTTGTACAAGTAAGGATTTTCTGTAGAACAAGCTCTGGACACAGGACACAAATTTTCATGGATAAAACTTCAATCATACTTGCAGAAGTTCTGTTCTTTATGAGCTAGCAATTGGTCTTTCAAATTCTCTACCTTTCTGGCAATCTTTTAACTGCATACTCAAAACTTGAGGTCTATGTCATGTTTTCCTGTGAGCAGAGTCTCAGCAAACCACAAATAGCAATTTTGTGTCAAAACTAGGCAAACTGTATGCAGTCCCGTTCTAGCTGACCAGTTGAAATTCTTTGGCACAGCAACATGTGATGGAAATCAATTTGTGGGGATCAGCTCAATGAATAGTCTACTCACATGAATGACTTTTCTCTGTAGCTGCAGCAATCCCATCTTGCAATTTATATCCAAGATGTTAGCAGACTCCACATTCACCATTCCAAGGATTGCCATGGTTCCTCACCCTTGAATATCCCAGCCCCATTTCCATGTCCTGGCTGAGTTACATTCCACATGAAGAGTTCTGAAAGAACCTGAAAAAAGCCAATTGTGTAAAACAAATTCACGTCAGGTTTATTACTAGTTTAGGATATGAATTGAAGTTCAATTGTTCAATCTGATAGATTCCTGGAGATGTGTGTGCTTGTTTGTAAGGAAATCTCATCTCATCGAGTGCCTCAAGGCTCACATCTGGACTCCATGATAGTTTTCTGTTTTGAGCACTTTCACCATTCCTGTGGGACACACATGTTAGTAAATAGAAAAGCAATTTGCAAGTATTAGTTTTCAACCTCATGTTTCATTTGAGGGGAGTGGGATACCAGCTTGTCTAGAGGAAGTTCATCAAACAGGAAGAAAAGGGTCGATGTTAACAGTAACCTATATGTAATTGACCACAATGAATGCCTGGAAGTTTAGCAACAGATGTGCATCATCTGGACATGCGCAACAAAGCTCCATTCACTTTTGACTTAGCAGAATGTCATCTGGTTCTCCAGGCTCCTGGCAGTGATGGCTTCCTGAGAAACTGAAGTCTACTGCAAAACACTGGATCCTTTACATCATACTCATAGGATATTCAACCCTGGGTGCAATTCAGAGCTCATTGCATCTTACCCAATTGAAGCCAGGTACAACAATCAGGTACTGCAGGGCATTTCACCAACAAACTTCCATACATATTGAAATGCAAAAAGCAAGAGATTTTTCAGTGAGAAGAAACACCACAAAGCTGGCTCACAGAGCAAGGATCAAGTACCAATAGTACTCAACCTCCTACCCTTGGAAAACCAAAAAACAAGACCCTGACCAATTTGTGCATTCCAACATGCCATCTTTCTTCTCCAATTGAAACCCTTGAGTCACCTCTTGTGAACTCCTTCCAGCTTCACATAATTCCAAAGTGGATGACGGGTCAACTGTATCTCAAATACTGTCATTCAGAGCTCTGCACTTTTCAACTCAAAGCCAAGCTCCATAAAGCAGACCCAGTCCAAGTTCCTTCCAAGTTACAACCATCTAAGCAAGACCCTCTTCAAGAAAGCTGGAACTTGGGAGTTAGGAAGAAAGCTAGCTCCACACCCATTTGCCCACAGCATAAGATTTCATTTGTACAAGAGTGGAATTTTTGATTTATGATGACCTCAATGGAAATGCCTGGAACCACTGAGTCCCAGAATGCTTCTACCTCTGAAGATATTAGTGTTTGCTGCTCATCTTGAACTGTCAGATCTGACCACAACAAAACAGTGGTACTTCAATAATAAACTATCACCTTCATGTGCACATAGACAGAAACAGTTGAATATTGATAAACCTACACAGAAAGAGCAAGATGAACTTGCAGGAAGCTACACCCTTCACACAGTCCTGAAATGTCTTCAACCTAGTAACCCACTTTGAAACGCATGACAAAAAAACTACTTACAGGTATTCATGCAATGTGAGGTTACTGTGAGATTGATAAGGCCTCAAATTTCAATGTGAATCTTCAATGTGCAATTTGAAATAACATGGCTTATGCAGTCAGGGAATTTCATCAAACTTGAACTCAAAAGGACATGAGAGAGATTCACTTTCCACATACACATTCACAGAGCCAATTTCACTCATTTCTCTCCAAGAATGATTCTTCTTGTGGAATGTCAATGCACAAGCTTATCTCATAGGTTGCCATCCTTTTGAGTAAACCCTACATCACATCATTCCAGACAATTAGTTACTCCACACCCAATGCCCATCAAATTTTGCCAAACCATGGCAATGGTGAGTTGCAGGATTCAACATCATGAAGATCAAGTCCTTTCTGTTGCTCATCCATAGACCTCAATTTCGTAGTTCACAATATTGGTAACAAATTGGAAAGAAGGCCTTGTTCTGGTTAGGGATTTGATTGTGTATTTCTTTCTGTACCATTCATCTACATCTTGAGGCCAATAAAAAGAACTACGTCAATGGATGTGCCGAGGAAGAAGCCAACAGCACAAAACACAGCTGCAAGACATCATGCAAACTCATAATATCTACAGATCTCGAAAACTACAAGATACACACAACTGAGGCTCTGATTGTTGATAGAGGCTCAAGCTGGGTGGGACCTTAAGGTCAACCTCTTTGTGAAATTGACGAATTTCTGAAGTGTTGCAGATGATGAACTGTATCTTCCCTTGCACTTCTGAAAACCATCCCAGTTAACAGTTCAAGATTCGCAGCAAACCCTATCTTCCGGATGGCAAATCCAACCAAGTCTTCAAGGAAAACTTGGGAAGTATGATTTGCTGAAACCACGAGGATCGGGAAAATTAGGGTTTCCTATGCGTCCTTAGAGCTTGTGTGCATGCACGAAGCTATTCAATGGCAGTCGAACAAACACAAGGTCCACTGCGTAGATGGTCTAGCAGCTTTGCTCCATACAACAGCATATTACGTACCCAGTCTCTACTTACACTCATGGGTGCAGACGCCAGCTCGTGGGCTTGTGCAATGAGGTCACCTAATGACTTCGGTCAGCTCTTGGGATCGGACTCGGAGATGCCCGTTCGATGCCACGGCCTATACCACTGCACCTGCCCATTTGGCTGGCAAGGCGGCGTTGCTGCATTTATTCAGCTAGAGAGGCGTTTCACTTGATCCCGGCCTCCTGCAATTCCTCTCTTTTGCCATATTCGAATGCCGCATCAAAACTCGACCATGTCCTTGGCCTAATCCGCCAAGAAGCTCCGGAAAAAAGCTACCATGGCCAAAAACCGTCCTCCTCCAACGTCTCTTCCTAGAACCCCGAGGTCGTCGTGCTCGCGGCGGCAAGCAAAGCGTGTGATGCAAAACCAGCGGTAAGTGAACGAGCATCCCACTTGACTTTTTTGTCCTAATGAGTGGCAGAATCAGCCATCAGGACCGATTCTGTCAATTCTTACCTAGCTAGCTACCTATCTACCTATCTTAACTATACAACCTACCTACTCCAGTCTACAACCTACTTATGTTACTTTATGCCTTACCTACAGTTCTTTCCATTTCGGAATGTGCCTTCTAGGGTACATTCTACTGCCTCCTAGTTTGTCATTAGGCTTGACCTCCTGGGTTCAAACTTCAACCGCCTTGCCTCACTAGGTAGGCAGAATGTGCCCCTAGGGTGGTGCGTTCATCGGTGTGTAAAACGATTTTGATGTCAGGAATTAGATTCTGTCACATTATAGACATCTTAAATGGCAGAAATTTCTCATCCAAGGAGACTTTACTTCTTGATTTTATCACCTGTCCGTTTCTATTTCTATAATTTAACATGATGGTCAGCTGTCGTTTTCAAGATCTATAACTTAGCATAATTGTCAGCTGTTCATTTCAAAAATTGACATAACGGTTCATAATCATTCACCTAAGCAATGGTGTCACTACTGCCTAGTTTGCCAACAGAATAGGCAGTAGCTTGACCATTATGTAATACATTAATGGATTTGGGTAATGATTCATTCTTGTTAAAAAGTAGAATGCGATGCCTTACAGCCTTAGTTGTTGATGTGCCACACGGCATGTTCATTTTTGTCATATAATTGTCTTGTCTTGGGAAATCTTTTGCAATTATGGATCATAATCTTCCACAAGTGAAGAGAAGATTATGCAGATAAGATGACCAATTGTGTTAGTTATGACTAAAATCATATTCACCTTTTTATTCACATACTAGAGGTTGCAAAACTGATCCACAATCACAAACTCTCAAATGCATGAATGAAATAACATTCGTTTTACCATATTTCAAAAAAGAATGTTCATATATGTCACCCATAATGTTGGGAAAAGGTATTGTCCAATAGTTTCAAATTGTTTTACTAATTTAGGTCTTCAAAAGAAAACTTTAATAGAACTCTACAAGTTTAATCATGTTTGATGGATCCACCAAGAAATTATGTTGCAGCCTTTATGCCACCTATTTGTCAAATGTACAGTGCAATTTGAAAAAATTGTCAAAATTGTGGCCAATGTGTGCCTAAATATTTGTGTTCTCATTTATACTTCCTTTGAAACATCTTGATAAGAATAAATGTTGGATTCACCGATGGTTATACAAGTGGAATATTCTTCACCTTCAAGCATGGTAACTTTTTTAAACATAATCTCATCATCGTTTTGGCTTGGTAACTTCAATGCTCCAACAGGTTTTTCAATCAATTGAATAATGATAGTTAAAAATTGCACTACAAAAAACTGAACACCACTTCAATGGCAAGATGATTACCAACAATGATGGGAGTAATTGAGTTACAAGAATGAAACTCAATTCCAACAACTTCCAATGGTACTAAAAAGCAAATAAAATCATGTCATAATTTAACACATCAACTATTTAAAAGACTAATGTTTTAACCTCAAATCAACCAAATATTTGACATATCTACGAGTGTTCATTTTCAATCTTCAAAACATGTCACAAAATATCCTTGCTAATCCCTTAGGCAAAATACAAAATTTGTAGTGCTACTTTTGAATCCTTTCAATATTTTTGTTTTATTTCATATAAAAAGAAAACTTCTATGGATTTGTGTCCATTTAAGTGCATCCCAACTTCTCCTAGTGCCCCCCTGTAGTTGACTTGTTCAATTACAATCACCCTAAGTGACTTGTTGTTAATAAAACTTGGATTGGAAACTACATCCAAGGTCATTTCCTTTGTTATTTTGGTGATTATTTTCACCCCCATCATGATCTTGAATACCAACACATGTAATAAAAAACTAATTGATTTTTACATTCAAGATTGAAAAGAAAAATTGAAAGCTTTGAATATGCAATTCAAATATTGGTAGTACTTACTATGTTAGGTTATTTTGAAACTTCATCCAATTGCCACAAATTGATGTGGTGGAGGTTCATAAAGACACCACTTCAATTTATGATTGTAAAATGTGCAATACATGAAGACAATAAATTTTGATATCATTACAACAAAAGATTGTGAAGACATTCAAGTTAGTAATGGAACAAATTTAGTTTATTGTTCTTATTTGAACATGGATCAAATTTCATATGCACTTTCCTTGAAAGTGAAATCAATGTCCATCAAATTATACATTTCAATTTGTGCTCCAAATTTCAAGAAATTGAACAAAACATACACATTACACACACCCATATAAGTGTAGCCCTTAGGGGTTCAAATCCTCTTCCATTGCATTGCCACATTTTCTTATACTAATTTTATTGAAAGCAGAGTATAAAGATTAAAAAAATTAGCCTTAAATTAAACTAGGCCACCCTACCTTGACATAGGTCGAGTTAGGTCAACCTAGCTACTACCTACCAACCTAAACCAGGCCTCCCTAAGCTAAAAGTAAGTTAACCTAATCTAACCTAAAACTATTTAGGCTTTAAACTAGAGCTAAATTAAGTTAGGTTAGACCTAAACTAAGTTGTGCTAATTTAAGCTAGACATAGACTAAACTAGTTTTCACATGGCTAAACACAATTATGTCAATTAAATTTGGCTAAAAGCCATCACCTAGCCTAAACTTGGCTAAACAAACATAAACAAAGTTAAACATAATTACTTTTGTGAAACATGGCTAAATATGGCTAAACATGGTTAAACAAACATAAACATAATTATTTTGGCTAAACATGGCTAAACACTTTTTAACACAATTATTTAGGCTATACACGACTAAACATGTTAACAAATTAAATTAAATTTGAATACTTAAGTTGTATTTGGTTAAATTTGGAAAATTTAAAATATTAAAACTTATTATTGAACTAATACATGGTTAAATTTGGTTAGTAAATGATTGTTCCTATGCAATTGTAATGTTTTTTTAATCATTTTTGTTAGTAGTTAAAGACACTTAAAGTCGTTTTTATAATCATGTTGGATATTGTAGTTGCATAGGATAGGTCACAAAATACATGTTTTGGCATTATGAATAGTCTTTTGACCAATCAATAAATGCAATTTTATTGAAATTGGTCTCATCATGAGTTATGAAGTTAATTACTAGTTGTAAGACCTTGTTGACATATGGCATGCCACCACATCATCATCATTAAAATTTTAATTGTTATTAGTTGTTATTAGTTGCAAAAATAAATGATATTTTTGAATAGTTAATTTTAAATCATTCAAATATATTAACAATAACTCAATAATAATATATATATTTTAAAATTAAATAAGTTGTCATTTTGACTATAATTGCAAAACCATGATGTCATGTGGTATTTTGATGTCTTTTGCAACTACATAGTAACTTTTGTTACCAAGTAGTTATAAACATAATCGAAAAAGATAATAGTTGTTTTTTTAAAGTGGTCACAAAACCCAACATGTTTTGTTGTGATGATGTTTTTATATGTGATTTAGTGACTGTAGTAAGTATTTGCTAGGGGCAACTTTATACCTTGTACATTAATGATGGCAACTCCTCATTTTTTAATGATGAATTCTAGGCATTTAAAAGTGTGTTGCACCCATGAACATATCCACTTGAAGTGGGTGACAAATTTCAATGATTATAATGAACAACTTGCCTTCATTGTGAACAATGAAAAGATTTGGGCCATGTGCAATGACCCAATTAAAAAAAATTGAACAATTATGATTTGGAATTCATTCCAAACTCTAATTTTCAAGGTGAAATTAGAATGTTCAAGTAATTTGTTTACCCTATTTTAAATTTGTTTGAATGTACATAAATTTTATGTCTTGTGAATTTTGAGATTTCAAACAAATGGTTTTTTTTTAATTTGGTTGTGTAGGTCCATAGGTGTAGTCACTTGGTTGATCGATGAGTTGTACAACTATTTCATTTAATGTGCCTTGCTTGATGCCATGAGCATTGTATATACACAATATTGGTTACAATGAGTGTGAAGCCAACTTTGCCAAACACTTGAAAGTGTTGAAAACATGGTATTGTGAACCAAAGATGTTGGGTTTTCATGAATTAAGTTCTATAATTCCACTTGTGTTCAACCATTGGTAGTTGGATGCTAAACAAAGAATATTCAAGTTGTGTATGAAAAGTTATTCCAAGGTTATTATGGAACAACGATTTGATTTCGATCCATTGACTTGCATTTAGAAGACCATTCATGCATTTAGGGTTCTGACACATTTCCTAAGTATTTTAAACTGGTAGATGACCATAATCCATGTTTGAAAAAGTGTCGAAGACGAATGATGTTTTTCATTTTTAGCATTTTTAAAGAACAAATTGTAGGCTACGTTAAACCCCACTTGCCTTTGGTGGTTCACATGTACAACCAAAAGTTCTTCACTTTAAAAACTTTTCCATACACTACCACATTTTATGCTTGAATTGGAGCACTAGACTATTATTGTGTTGTTTCATAGGTGAGACTTGTGTAGACATTTTCTCTAGATTTTGTAAAACAAACCAATTACTAGCACCTTCATACTTGGTTAAGTTCTTGCAATTTAAAAGTTTAGTGATATATTTTTTGTTACGTATAGCTGCCTTGTTTCCATCATCTTAATAAGCCTAATGAAATTGTTGCATTTCAGCCTCAAAAGTATGATTTGAGCATTTTTGATGAATGGAACTCTTGGAAAGATTGTTGCATTGATAACTAGTTTGCTTCACACTCACAAAGCACTGTACAATGGCTAGATTCAACTCCTTCTCAAACCTACTAGTAATGTTAATTGTTTGCTTCCAAGTTTGAGTTATAACTAATAATGGCATGTCTCTATTTCCCTTTGCTTGCCACTACACTTCCCCTAAAACACAAAGAACATTGCCACTTTCTTGCATTGCCCAATAGATGATGGCAAGCTCATTTCACAAATATCGCCAAGTTGATTTTGGAGTCCAAGACTCTTGTAACCATGTGGGCAAATTCTCAAAAAAAGAAAAAAGAAAAAAAATGGGTTGTTGCAAAGGATTTATAATTGAAGCCTAGGTTGTTTACAAGATGATTGACTAACTTAATGATATCAGTGACCTAGCAAAAAAGCTTCTATTGGCATGTGATTTAACTGGATTTTTGTTGAAAATATCTTTTCAAATTATTTCTGGAAAGGTTATAAGTAAGAAAGATGTAGCCTTTTTAATCATGTGTAGACTTTTAATTGTTGGGACAACATTAATATGACACAATTCATGATATTGGCCTGTAAGCAGATTGTATAATAGGTGAAACTAAACCCAATCCCAAACAAGACTAGGTTTGAATTTTTCTTCAATTAATTAAGGAGAAAATGCACAACCGTTCTTATATCCACATGAAGCAATGGAAGTACAGGCACTTCTCATCAATTTCTGCCCTTTTATTCGTCCATCCTCCCAAACTCATGACCAATTGGCTATTTGTTGACATCACTTCTACCCAACTTCCCCTCCAACTATCCAGCCCTCCATCCAAACTCATGTATGATTTGCAATTTGTTGACATTGCTTTCGCCCAATTTCCACCCCCTCCAACTATCCCACCATCCACCCAAACTTATGTTTTCAACTCACCAAGTCTTGGTCCCCCCTTTTTCATTTTTTTTTTTCTTTGGACATTATTGTTTCTATTTTATAAGGTTGCAAAGGTTATTTTTGTACCTTGGTTGTTAGCAACATCAGTCATATGATCATTCATCTCCAATGTCATGCCCGTATGCATGGCCTCATACATGACGGCCGGTTACGAGTATGCCAATCATGCCTTTAAAGTTAATGTACGTTTTTTGAGTTAATGTACGTTCTTAGGTTATTATATGCTATTAAGTGTTTTACGGTTATGGCTTGTTTAGGTTTTTAGCTTTGTTGACAGTTATATAAAAGGCCAAGCTCTTCCCTTCTCTTGTCAGCTTTTCTAAAATTCCTTTGTTAGGGAGAGTTTCTTCCATAATCAAACTAGATTTCTAGATGCTCACGGCAGCTATTACTAGCCATTGTTTACATACGCTACGTTTTCTCTCCTTCTTTTCAATTTAATTCTAGAAAAATTGCTTTTTGTTGCTTAATGTTGAAAGCGGTAGATTTTTCCTAGCTTTGAGTTCTTAGGTTTCTTTTGCTTGTTGATTTCTTGTGTTCTTGAATTGCTATTACTTCTTCTTCTTTTTTTACTTTAGTATTGCAACTACAAAAGGAATAACAACAACCATAACTAACAGCAACCTTAGCGAAGGAGAAAGGACACCAGAAACAAACTACAAGCTGTGAAGTTTTAAGTTCCGAAGCTTCAGAGGGAGGAAGGAATAAGTAATTCCAAAGCTTGTTTTACTACCAGCTTTAGGTCTTGGGAGCATGTACACACACACACACACACACACAAGGTTTGATTGCAGTATACGATCTACACTAAATGATGCAACCCCACATACACTTGTTTTCCTTTTACATGAGTTTTGAGGTTAGCATTTGGGCTATGCACTCTTGTGTGTTTTTGAGCTTGTAGTCATGTAGTGAGTAGCCCTTGTAGCAGCTTTGGAAGAAGAAGAAGAAGAAGAAGAATTAAAAATAAAAAAAACACGAAGTAGAAGAAAAAAATTTCTCTTTTCTTTTTTGCACACCATCACTGCAAAGCTCATGGACATAGATCGTTCTGTAGCATTGTCTTTAGTGCAGTTGCCGTCCATTGCAAGTCATCGAATGTTATAGTCGCCATCCATTCCATTTTGTTGTAATTTCATCTAACATCAATCATAGTTTTGTTCGATGTCCATCAAAATTTTGTTTAACAACCATCGCAGTTTCATGCAACATTTGTCGTAGTTCTATTTGGTGTATGTTAGCTTCCATTCAACGTCTGTCAACTTCTATCCAACGTCTGTCAGCTTCCTCCAACGTTCGTCAGCTTCCTCCAACATCCATCAATGTTCGTCTGTCTAGTTCCATTCATTCGACCCCTTCTTTCAGACGTCCATCCACCAACGTTCATCCCCATCCTCGTTGATGTGTTATATTTTTCAAATTGTATGTACTGCGTACATACATATCCGATACCTTTCCATTACAGTTGCATTTAATTGCATAAGTCGTGTTAAAACTTTATAGCTAATGTTCTATATTGCTACAAAATGTTGGGGCATGGGACAACACCATGTCCTCGGATGATGAGAGTATTACCGCTTAGTGAAAGCCAAAATATCAGCTACAAAGTAACACACAATCATTTGAGTCAATTTTTTTGAACTCATGATCTTCACGATGGTACCATCAAGTGTTTACAGGACCACCCTCATCTAGTACAACTCCCACCAGGAATTCAGGTTTAGGTTACACTACATCAATAGTACATTAAAGTCCATTTAGAGGGGTTAATTAGTGGGGTACGCCTACTACTGCACCATCTTTCACAGCATCACCGTATATTTCGTTGCAAGCCCATTACCTCTACATCCATATACACCATGGAGGTTAATAGTTATTCTGGGAAAATTGAGAAGTTTAGCGGAAGGTTAGGTACCATTTCTTTGAGGGGGTTCAAGGTAACTTTCTCAATTGTGGTTTGTGAATTAGAGTTGAAGTATCGCGCTAATTACACCAAGGCGTTCACATTCAAACAACTGGCCCGTTATGTGCATTATGAGGCATTGGATGTTTACGAGCAACATTCTCCAAGGATTTTGGGCTTCACCCAGATCCCCATTCCAGCTTATGCCACAACCATTACCACTGCCTCTCAAATTACATTCCAAGCTGCCATTGCTCATCATTAGACTATGCCCAATAATTTAGATTCAGTACCTACTTTAGTAAACTTTGTTCTTCAACAACTCATTATTGCTACCACAAACATTCCTCCCACCATCAATGCACCAGCTTTTGCTGATTTAGTGGGGGAATTTTTTCGAGTTCTTGAACTGGAATTTTTAATTAAGAGTTTTGAAAAAATTATGTAGCTCGCCACCTTCTCTCGGTAAAAGGATGAAACCTTCAAGATGCTCTACGAGAGGCTTTTCAAGCTTAGAGATGATACTCAGAACATCACAAACCTGGAAGTTGCCCATCAATATCTTCATTCGTTGGAAGGTACTCCGACATTCCATGTGCAAGTTTTGCAATAGGTTTTTTGTAGAATTTGGAAACTCGTACACTTTGCTGGATGTGTACAACATTTATGAAAAGTTGGAACTAGCTCATGCACATTATGAAGCTAGTACTATGAGGCCTCCATCACGTTCAAGGCTTTAACCTCCACCAACTTCATCACATTCTTTTTCAAGGGCTAAAACGGTGCACTCGGTTGCACCCATCCTACCTTCTTGTAACTACCGTGGTAATCCTACCCACAAAGCTAATGAGTGCAGCATTCCTTCCAAGGATCTCTTTTGTGATTATTATGGGAAAGAGGGACATCATGAAGTTGTTTATTTTGCCAAATTCTCGAAATGGAAATAACTCTGATTTACCACGGCAAAATCTATTAACATCTTCCATTGCCCCTCAATCAAAAGCCAAGGCACTTCAGCCTTCCACTCAAGCTTTCCCCACCAAGGGTAATTTTAGTAAATGCTAAGAAATAACACAATTTGACAAGAGGGAGGTGCTTCAAGCCCATGCCGCTCAAGTTCAAACTTTGTAAAATGAACTTGAATCATTGAGGGCCCAACTTGTTAATCTAAAAAACAAGTCTTCCCAACCAACTAATCATGCCCAACCTGTACAGGGTTCAAAATCATGGGAGGGACCTCTTAGGTCATTCTATGGCCTTTCACACAATGCCATGGTTAGGGAGTATGTTCTTTCTAATGCACACAATTTTAGTCTCACACTAAATTTGCCATTTCTTTTTTGCCCTTCTTATTTCGTAACACAAGAGGCTAGTGTGGCACCAAAGTTTCTACCACTAGGTAGGTAATTCAGATTGATGGACTCGCATGTAATTCAAGTCCTATTACCAGGGCTAAAGGAGTTCGAGCAGTCATGCCACAATCTTTTCGTCCTCTCAACACAAAAAAAGAATGCACTTTATTGGTGAGGGGCGAGGAGACTATTACACCACAAGTTGTTAGGGCATCAAATTTTCATGTCCTAGGAGTACATGTACATCAGGAAAACACACAATTTTCCACTCATCAGCTTATGGAGCGCTAACTTTAAATGCATGAAATGGAGCAAAAGCTTATGAGTACACCGTTGTTTAGTTTTCAAGATTTGAAGTTAAGCACAAGGACATAATTGCAGTACTAAAGGACACCCTAAACACTACATCAAGTCCTTTGCCAATCCTTAATCCACATGCTATAGGGGTCCCATCCAACACCTCGGAACGATAGTCAATTAGTTCATGTGTTGTAGATGGCATTCATAATTTGGTCACTAGTTCTAACATGGTTAAACTAGTGGGTTTTCCTACCTCTGATCCTACATTCACATATCAAAAGGGAGTTAAGAACACCTCACTTGTGGATTTGTTACTTAATAAAAGCGTTTTGGATAACCATTCTCTCCACAAAGTCTCTCACTCATTTCCGAAGGTGGTGCTTAGTGAGAAAACTTCCATCACCATTGGAGTTGCCATTGTTCGCAATACTGAGTTAGCAATCCAAGTGGGATGGCATACACCCAGAGTGGTACTTCTTGATACTGGTGCCCAACTAGTGATTCTTGAAGTTCAATTTGCCAAAAAGATGGGCATGCTCGATTCTAAACTACGGAAATCTATGTAGTAAATTCACATCGTTAGTGCAAACATAGAGGAAATATTTGGGGAGAGTTTGAATTTGATTACACTTAACTTCAATGAAGGTAGAGATCAGGGGCTTTGCCTATAGGTCAGTTATTTAGTCACAAATGCCACCAGTTACGATGTGCTCATTGGGCAAGAAGCCCTGTTTCCACTAAGTTTCATAATTGACAACTGGTTCGAGCATGCATATTACCGAGTGGATTGGGAGACTAATGGCCACCACCTAGGATACATACCCCTTGATTTACATGGGAACCATAGTCCTATTATTCACCATTGTATGCTCAAGGAAGCACACATTATTTCTTACATCCAACAAGCTAGCCACGAGTGGATAGAGGGAGATGAAGAGGAGACAACTTGTGCCCAAGCTACTAAGAGCTTGAAGGTGATTCTTACTGACATTCAACACAGACCAGAGGTTTTATAGGGGTTCAAAGCAGCCCACGAGCCCTTGGTCAAAGCTTTGTCTAGTTTTGAGAACATGGAGAGCCATGGCAAACCGATTAAGCCAGTACTTCATTAATTAATCACCTAGACATTGCCTAAGGAAGGGATTACATTACTAGAGCTCTTTGGTGGCATTGGTATAGGTTTCAAAGCCTTTCTATAGACAGGGATGGTGGTTCAAAGTTATTTTTACGTAGACATTGATCCTATTGTAAGGTAAGTGGCGGCATCGAGAATGATGGAATTCAAAGCCAGATTTCCACAATAGTTTGCATCCATCGCATGGAAGGCCAGTTTCATTTTTTTGCCCTTTGACATACT
>Ga0209611_10005583_pt1 | contig 21014 bp, 14 predicted proteins | sample S1TSphgellanicum_3_FD_187693 | JGI IMG/M metagenome (GOLD analysis project Ga0209611, IMG submission 187693) | Host-associated microbial communities from peat moss isolated from Minnesota, USA - S1T2_Fc - Sphagnum magellanicum MG (SPAdes) (version 2) | ecosystem: Host-associated > Plants > Peat...
TAGGCGCCGTATGTTTTTTTTTTTTTTTTGTTTGGGGGGGGGGGGGGGGGGGAAGGTGATTTGGGTGACAGAATTTAAACCCTCCATTTTAGTGACCAAAATGATTATGACTAATGTGTAATACCACATATTAACCTTAAAGTTACTGTTTCCTTTCATAATCAAACATTAGTTATAAAATATAGGTTTGTTTTGATGTCACACCAACACCACACTAATAATTTGCCTATTTTGAAAGGATTTCCCCTGTGTTTAATTTTTTTTTCTTTCATAAAATTTTTAATGTATATAGTTGCATTGGCAAAACATTTCATCATCATTACCTTTGCATAATGAACTACTGCTATTGGCAATAAAAATTAACATATTATTCATGGGACCTAAACCAATTTAGGTTGGCCTTCACAATTTTCCCTTGTTGAGGCCATCAGATCTGAATTCCAATAGCTATATTTACAGAAACTGCCGGATATCCATAAACATTCATATTTGCCACCCTTCTTTCAAAACCTTAAATACATGCATTGTGGTTTAAACTTTGAACCTATACAAAGGACAAGCTTCAAACAAGAGAATGGAAGCAAATCCATGTGCGAATGGAATGAACAGACTGAGTGGAGCCAGCTTTATGGAAGTGCCATGTTGGTTCCCTCCCCTTCCCCACCTTGCCATCTTTCCATAAAGGACCTGAAACCCCAAAAAAGTCTTCAGCCATTGGGTGACTAGTTCACCCAAATACTGGGTCATAGGGGGTAATCACTAAACAGTAGGAAGGATTCTTGTCCTCAAGCATGATGTTTGTGGTAACAATGGCCAGCACATTAATGTTTATACAAAATATTGTGTTTATAGAATCCTCTCTCTCTCTCTCTAAGTTGGAGATTTTAAGTTCAAATCTTTTTATCATCTTAATGTTTGTTTTGGATGACCTTCATCTGAGAGAGGACAATCATTCTCAAAAAAATTGTTCCCATTTCCCCAAGGACCATGGTTGTACTCATCAAGAAACCATGAACCATGTGCTCCAAGATAATGTCACCATGTTCCCAAGGAAATGATTGTGTTCGCTCGGGAAATTCTTTTCCCTAGAACAAGAACAATTATGTTCCCAAAACATTGCTTGTGTTCCCTTAGGAACATGGTTGTGTTTCTCAGGAAAAAAAAAAGCAACTCGTGTTCTTTGAGAAAATGGTTTTTTCCTTGGGTTAGATCAACACCTTTGTCTCAAAGAAAAGCATTTTCCAAAGGAACACAACCATGTTCCTCAATTATGTTCTTGGGGAACAATATCTATCATAGTTGAGGACAAATTTTTAAAAATAAAATATTAGCTTTCTCTGTGCATGCATGTGAGTACTGGTACTTTTGCATCAGAGGGTAAGCTTGCATTTAAATTAGTGCTATTCTTTTACGTTAACAGGGCCTGATAGCTGAGTTTGCGATAATAGGGAACACTCACTACTGGGGCCTGTGATGATGGGATTTGATCACTACATTAAGGCCGAGGCTGCTATCAGTACTGGCCACCACCTCATGACATGACTAGCTATTTCAAATGGGACAAGGGGAATCACACTTTGTCAACAGTTCACAAATTATCAGAAGAGTGCCAGAATTGAATGTATTAGGTAGTGGCACTTAAAGGGTTGTTACCATAAGTAAATTCATGACCCAATAGAGTTTTCATTAAAGCAACTTAAATACAAGGGCAAAACCCCATATTTGCCCCATAAGTAGGGTGGGATTGGAAACACGGTAGCAAAAAATTACATAATGCTGGGACAGAGGGTGAACCTCAATTTTGCACTCAACATGACATGACATTATAATACAACTGCACCTCTGGTGCATATAAGAGACAACACATTAATGGCATCCAATCAGCATGTGGAAAAAGTCAAGGTATACATTTAGGTTCTAATATGATCCAACCAGTAATGAAGACTAATCCCCATAAACTTTTGTAGACTATCGTCTTCCATAACATTGTTTACACAAACACTTCTGTATTTGCTTTCAGGCATGAATGTCGAATTTTTCAAACTCATCAAAGGAAACATGCAGCTCATCACATAATGCCTCTTCCCTTCATGGCAGTTTCAAACTTCAAACTAGATACTTCCATTACAGGATTTAAGACTTCTCATCTAGATGCAATGCACTGATGTGAAACATGCTCATCCATCATATGCACACACAGTACTCCAGATGTCACTCACACCTTAGGTCAAGTTTGAGCCAAAATATTATGCCCAAATCCCCTATGCCATCATGTAGTCTCTTCCCTATAAACAGAGGTGACAAATGAGATGTCATCTCTGTAACATGGAACTGAACTCTATGTCAACTAACCATGACTCGCATGTCATAACACTCATTCTGTGGTGGCTAAAAGTCACCACTTTTGAGAAGAGAACAATAGTGGCCAACCTCAAAATCTTTCTCTAGGCAATGTATTTGCCTGGATTGGGCAATGGTGTGACAATGCCAACAAAATGAACCAAGGTTGCAGCCAACAAAAGCTGCTAGCCCATGGTTGCAGGCTAGCTAACAGGTGTGAGCCACAGAGATGGGTCTAATGTGTTTCTGCAATAAAAAAGCAAAGTGCAAACACCTCACCACAAAATGACTTGTAGCATTGGTTGGCTGTAGGATTGGATCAAAGAGAGTTGGTAAGCTACAATCCAAAATCGATGATGGTATATCTTTACAGACTACATCTCCTTCCCTTGAAAGGGCAGATACAAACACAAGTGCAAAGGGATCCAGCACAGCTCTTAGACAGAAGTGCAGAGTTCCTAAGCACTGGGTTTGTTCCTCATGTTAGGTGGAGTGTCATTCATTTCTTACCTTGGGTTTAGGGTTGTTTCCACATCTCATATGTGCAAATCACCTTCCAGAGTTGCAATCCAAAAAGGTGTCTTTTTCATACCCTACACCACAAACCCCAACCCCCCCCCAACTCCACCATCCACTTAATGGCTACAAAACAATATCAGATTGGCCTAGATCAGAGCTCTGAAACCCACATCTGCTCAGTGATGCTCATCTGCCCAAGACAGTCAATTCTCCTCGAAGTCTCTGGTTCTCACGCTCTAAAGACTTGAGTTTATCATGGTTGTCACCAAGCTCTTGAGCAAGAGCCTCACATTTTCTCCTGTGTTCATTAGCAACCTCACTGATTCTTGTAATCGCAGCTTCCAAATCAGTTGCATGTTGCTGAGCAGCAGCCAGTGTCCTTTCAAGTTCCTGCAGACAGTTTGAGGAAAAAGCATTATTATGCATAATCATCTATTTGAATCAACAGAGTACAGCATTATGTAGACAACAAGGAGTAAACAAGACTACATCAAAACACCTATTTCTCCTTTTCTATGTCCTGCAACTATGTACTGGCATCATTGGACCATGTGAAGATGTCTGTGACATGTTAGTTTCAAGGTCTAACCTTCATGCGCACATCCTTGGCCTTCTCAGGTGTAGCCAGCAAGGCCACTGCATTGCCTTGGTTCTGATGGCTTGCTATAACATCCTCTTCTTCATCATAAGATTCCAGAATTGCTGTGAGACAATCCCGTTCTTTGGTGAGAAGTGCTACCTGTACCATGGTACACAAAAGGAAGGACACCTTGCAATCAGTTTTATTGCTGCACCCAGTGTGCATTCACTAGTGAATCAGGACCTGCAGAAGAGTTTCACACATTTGTGCATGGTGCAAGCTTTTAACTGACAAACCAGCTTATGAAGTATGCTACCTTAGACTCAAGCCTCTTAATCTTAAGCGTGGCTTCTGTGGTCTCCTCCAGCAATGCAACTCCATGAGCCACAGCCTTCTGCCTCTCACCCTCAGTTTTCTCAAGAGCTATCTGGAGTTCCTTCACTTGTGCAGTCACCTCCCCAGTTTTTGCCATTGCTGACATCGCCTCCCTGACAATCATCAGTTAGCAGTTAGTCATAGCAAAACAGTGAGAACAGAGGCACAGGCTAATGGTTGGAGTGACCACAGAAAAAACTGAGCAGGTACACTAGACATATCAGCCCACCACAGAAAAATTGTTCCAAGCCTAAACCCCTGTTCCATTAGACCTGGCTCTATCATCTGGGGTTTCAGATAAGCACATTCAGCTAATTTTGGTGCCAGTGCTGGTGGTGATCCCCAAGTTCCAACACAATGGAAGGAGTAGAAGTAGCTCACCTTTGAAGCTCTCGAAGTTTGCGCAGCACATCATCACGGCCTTCAACCCCTGGAATCTGTCCAACCATATCACGCCAAGCTTGCAACTCCAACTCCAACTCTTTAAGCCTCACTTGTATATCTGCAATTTCAGCAAGACTTGCCTCTGCCCTGTCAGCATGTGCTTTCTCACTCATCAACTGTTCCTTCAGCAGTGCAGCATTAACATGAATTTGTTTGAGCTTCCTTGCCTCTTCTACATCTGCAGTCTGCACAAATCAATTTTCTGTCAGAGACTACAATAAAGTTCCTTCTCTCCTGGTCAGTCTTCACACAGAAGTCCCAGCAGATGCCAATATTTTGTAATGTACAGTCCAGCACTGATAAGTTGCTCTTTTACTTGTCATGTAGTCTCTGAGTGTTCAGCTTCAAACTTCAACAACCTGTGTGTGAAGATGGTCCACAAAACTTACACATTGACTGAGCTCATGTCGGAGATGTCTGATAATGGTGTCAGCCTCTGCTGGCCCAGTGGCCCGTTCAGCAAGCTGTGACATTGCATTGGCAAGCTTGTGTTCCAACTCACACTTCTCTTCAAGGCTCTGCATTTTGCAGGTCACTGACTCCACATGTAAAAACTCAGAAATCCCATCAGCCAATCATGTGCTAAAAGTCAAAGAAGCATCTATGATAAAAACACTGCATCTCTCTTGGGAAACACAAAACTAACCTTTGCAAAGAGCCTCTGTTGTTCTTCCAGTTGAGATTCCAAGACTTCTACTTCCTCAGCTGCTGTATAAGCCTGCCCTATGGTAGTTGCATTCTGCATGCCACCAGCACACCATTAACAGGTTGCAAAAGTGCTCCAGTTCCAAACCCTCCATGGATTTGATTGGACCATACTTTCCTTGTCTTAACAAATGGCCTAGTTTAAAGGCCAAGCATGGTAAGGTCAAGTGTGGAAGACCAAGGAATTCACCACAAATGAAAACAGCACTCTAATGCAAAACTTTTCTCCTAGGTGTTTGCTACTTGCCAACCATAGAGGTAAAAGCCCAAGATCTGATTATGGATGGTGGTAGAGCATGTGAGACAGATACCATATTAGCACATATTTATTTTTGACTTACAGTTGCCTACCTCTGCCCTAATTCTGGAAAGAGTGTCATTACTGTCATGTCGTAGCCGGTCAAGCTCCATCTTCAGCTGCACAATTTCTCTAGCTGCATTACGTTGTTCCCTGTCTCTTTCATCTTTTATTTTTTTCACCTGCGCCTCTGCAGCCCTGGCAGCCGCCTCTGCCTCTGCCTTCTGCTCCATCTCTCCTTGTAGCTTGGCCTGAAAATATTTGAATGCCACAGCACCAACAGTATGTTAGTCACAGTAGCATATCAGTTCAGCATGCAATACACCTGGTCTAAAGAATGAGCCAAAAAAACATGCACAAGCTTGGTCAACAAAAGCAGATCACAACCTGGAGCTCATAACAACGCTTGAGCTGGGTCCGCAGCAATTCATCAGCTCTATCACTTTCATGAATGCGTTGTGAATGCAATGATGACTCCCGACTACTTGCAGCTGCCATAGATACCTCCAGTGACTTATTTTGGCGTACTGCAAGTACCTTTCCCGCTTCTGGTAGTCAAGGAAAGCTCTGCTCAGCACAAGAATGGAGAAAGAAATGAACATGCACAAAGCAGGAGAGACATTGAACTATAGAAGATAACCGAAAAGATGGAACAAGCACTGCATACATAGACAATGAAGCTTTAAATGGAACTCCTGGTTACTGTTAGCACATTATAACCAGAAAACATACCTGCTGCAGCCAAACTAGCCTGAAGAGACTTCAAAGTGGTCTCCAGCTCCACTACCTGCTTCTCTCTCTGTTCTAACAACTCCAAGAATTCTGCCTTCACCTGTTAGCAACAGTTACAATCATAAGAAAAGCTTTACTCTAAGCAATTGTAATCTCCAGTGAGAAATACCCTGCAGCCATTGCCAAATATGATTCCATGCATTGTCAAGATCCAGATGATGACTTGCCTTACATCACTGCAAGTGACATACCTAAGAAGAATAAGACATTGCAGTCACACAACTATTTTAGGGTTTAGGGTTTGGGGTTTTGCAATGGGGCGATGGAGTCCAGATGACGTAAGAGATTTGGCAAGGTGACCTCAAGCACTAAGAGAGAGTCAGAAGCAGGGAAGGTGCTGCTCAGGGTTCCATTACTTCAAAGACGAATAGCGTCAAAAGACTTTTGGCTCGGGAGATAACCCGAAACTATGCTGAGTACCGCAAGCTTCTTCTCAGACTATGAATCCAAGAGGCCACAATCCCGTCCAGAAAACACTCGAAAAAGGAGATGAGACAAGGCAGGGGGTGGAACCCTAAAACTCCAGGGGCAAGATTGCAGTTCAAATCCAATCTTCCAAACTTGAAAAGGGCAGCGGACTGAGAAAGACTTCTGCGTCTTGAGGGAGAGCAAATTCTTAGACCTTCTTGGGAAAGAAGAAACGGAGAAGAAATATTTTCTTACTAAATTCCGACACTTGTAGGTGCAGCACAAGGAGCTGTTATCTGGATGCAAGAGATCAAGACTTCCCCCCGCCTCATCTGCTCCACGATCATATTCCGAGCCATAAACTTGTATTCCGAACTCGTCAACAACATCGTCATCGAACTGGAACTCGCGATGATGATTGTCAAGCTCCGCTGCCATCGACAGACGCGCGATAAACGGCTTGGTAACGAATCTGGTGGCTTCATTGTAAACCTGGATCGCTCTGCGAGACAAAGGGTCATCACAATCATCGAAATCCGAGTTCACTCTCGGTCTTTTATAAGAAGGCGATGCCATCACAAAAGAATCCCCGTTTGCAGAAGCAGACATAATACGAGCAATAAACTGCTCCGGCTGCCAATGATGACGACGACGATTTTCCCACCGCCGCACTTGCGAAGAAGAAGAAGAAGAAGAAGAATGCTGCAGACGATCTGGAAGAGACGATGGTGAGGACTCGAACATCATTCTTTCTTTCTTTTTTCGATTTTTCCTTCTTTCCTTGCAAAATCCGCACCACCGCCACTCCGAATTCCAAGGAAACAGAAACGGAGCCAGTTCTGGAAGCCCTAATTTTAAAACCGTTCCAAAAAAGCATCACACAGGGTGGTTTTTTTAGGGTTTTTTTGTTTGTAGCCAAAGTGGCGATCATCCTTAGGAAAATTTAGCCAAATCTGCCTATATACCAAAAATCAAGTACAAATAATTTCATCATCTTTCTATATTTTTAGGTACACAATGAAAACCAAAATATGTGGATCTGGGAATTTCTACCCAAAAAAATTCCCTCACTTTTGGCGACTAAAAAGCTTCAAAAGAACTTCTTTTTCGAAATTTAAATTTTTTAATTTCTCTTTTTGGCGAAACTTCGCCAATTAAAAAAAGACTGCTCAGAGTCACACAGGAACCAGGACACTTTTCCTCCAAGTTGGGCACTTGGAATTAGAGCGTTTTCTTTGGGGTTTGAAATTTCCACAAATGAGAAAAGTAAAAATGAAAAGGGAATATTTTGTCACATATTTTCTGTTTTTTGGGGGGAAATTTTGCCAATATTTTTTTAAAATTCATTCTGAAAATAAATTATTATGATATTATTCCAAAAGATTCTTCATTTTCCTTCAAAAACATAGTTTTAAAAAAAAAGAATCTTAAAAGTTTATGATTTTTTTTAATAATATAATTTGTGTTGAAGCCACCAAGGTACTATTGTATTACATAAAGTGTCATGTTATTTTGAACAACTTGGGGGAACATATAAGCATTAAAGGAACACATTGAGAACATCATAATGAACTATTATAAACTTTGAGGGAGCACATTGAAATCATTTAAAACAAAACAAAATTATTCTTAAAATCAAAAGTATCTTTGGTCTTGCATTGCGCCTACATTTGCCTTTTTATCTTGAGATTTGAGTTATTGTTAAAATCATCTAAATAGGAGACCAACATAAAAACCCAAGATGAGATCATGAAATAGAAATAGTCGGTTTCATGTGCAAAATCAAAACAAAACACAATTTCAATTGAAACAAAATGCAATTGAAATCGACTTTGTTCGTTCCTCCCTTCCCCACACACATGCATTCTCTCAAATCCCACAACAAATCTAGTAACTTAAAATCCCAAACACAAATTTGGAATGCTAAAGGTTAATACACATGCAACACACACACAAATGTTGATAGATTTGTTGTTCATTTGCTATTCACTTGCTTCAAAATCACACACATGTAATCATTCTCACGAACCTAATTGGAAATCGCTTGCTTGTTTCAAAATCACACACACATTGCAACCTTGATGAACTTTGTTGGATGAATAGATATTGATTATTGTTCATTTGCTCTAAAATCACACATATGCTATAACTTGACAAAAAATCATTAAAGAACTAGAAATCATTTACTACTTGTTTGCTTTAAAACCACACTTTCAATTCATTCATATGAACCTTGTTAACATTGTTCGCTTGTTCCAAAATCACATACACATTACCATTTGATGAACCTCATTGAAACAAATTGATACACCCCTTGGTTTGTCAAGTGGTATTGAAGGTTAAAACCTATTGATTCTTAGTTTTGTAATTTTGTAACAAAATGCAAATTCAAGGTGCACTCCCTAACTAGCATAAAGAAAAAAAGCATGGGAACTTCAAGATGGGGTTATGACAAACTCATAGGCTTAAGTTCAAAATGAAGTTAATTTGCACAAATCAAAACTAAATTGCTGCTTGAACAAGCCACAAACAATTCACACTCACAAAACCCCATGGCTTAGACTTGGAAAAGTTAATTATTTTCCTCCATACATTATATTGTGTGAATGGTGATGTAAAAGACATCAAAATGACCAAATTCCAAGAGGAAGTTTCAAAATTCCCAATTTTGCCCAATTATGAATGTCACAAATTTACAAGTTCATAACCCCCACATATCAAGTTTGATCAAATAGTTCTCAAAGGAAAAGCTATAAGTCTTTTAAAAATTCAACATTGTGTAGTAGGTTTAAATCAAATGTCATTTGACTTTTCTTGCTTAGGTTTTAATGCTTAAAATCAAACTATTTATTTGACTCGTGGTCATTATTTTTGCCATAATTTGAGTTTCGAATTTCCAAATGCAAAATATGAACTCACTTTTGATACTTTTTTTTGTAACTTTTCCAACACTTTGAAAGGGCATAAATTTGGACAAGGTTTATTATCTAAAACCTTGTCCCAAAAATTTTAAACACTCGCAAGATTTCAACTCCCAAAGTTGAAATCCAAATAAAAATGTTCAAACTCATTTCCTTACATTTTTTCGTGCTTGTGGGAATGCATTCAAATATTAAGACATTCTCTTAAATTGCTTCATTTTTCATGCCTTAACTTTAGTCACAATCTTTATATTAAGACTACAAGACACACGCGTGTGTGCGCGCATGCGTCAATGATTTCAAATTGTTTATTCCAACAAAATTTCAAAATTGCAACAAAATCAAAATTTGAAATGAATTTTTTCAAAAAGATTGGACCCAAAATCAAATTTTTGATTCTATTTATGTATGGATTAGAACCAAAACTAGAACCAAACCAAAATACATGGCTTTGGAAAAAAGGATAAATTTAGGGTTAACTAAAGGTTAACTCAATAGTGAACCATTCAATTTCAATCATGTGGTTAATAAAAATTGGACCAAAACCAAGTTTAATTTTCAAATTTGAAATTTAATTGAATTTTTTGGGGAATAATCCAAATTATTAGTTCCATTTATGTGTGAGACCAAAACTTAAAAAATTGTAAAAACAATTAAAACCAAGGGTTCTTCATGAAAACAAAAAATTGTTCAACATTGGTTATAAGGTTGAAATTTTATACATAAATATTATGATTTATAACCTTGTCACATGAATAATGTTTTTTTTGTGGTGGGATTTTGCCACTTGGTGAAAAATTAAAAAAGGTTACAACTTTTTTAAATGGTTTTTTTGAGAGAAAAGGCCCAAATTCACCATATCACGGAAAAAAATGTTGAAATTGCCACATTTAAACCATAGGTTCTTTCATGTTGCTAGTATATATTAGAATTCCCAAAACAATCCACTTCTTTTTTACATTTGCCCATATTTTGTTAAGTCCTTTTCTAGATGTTCACAAATCCACCTACTTCACAAAATTGAAAAAGAAAAATCTTGCACATGGACCTCACCTCATTGAATACCAAGAAGTTGTATTCTTAAAAAAAAATTCTCACCATTTTGGCCTAGGGTAATGAACACACAATGACTCATTTAAAGTTTTAAAATTGTCATAAATAATGCAATTTTAAAGATGCATCAAGTGTAGCCACACTAACACATATAACCATTGTTCAATGTTTCATAGTTTAGTGTTTAAAAATGTATATTAAGGTTGCAATTTTTTAAACTATTTTACATGAAACATTCTTTAATATGTTATGAAAACATGTGAAATAATTTGGATTGAATATAATGAATATAATAGAATATTCAAAAGCACACATAAAACATTGTAACCAATGTTTTTGTTATTTTTCTAAAATTTTAAAATATTTTGGGTGCTTTTAAAATGATATAATCATGTACAATAGTTATTCACACCTTTACATAATAATATAATATGTTATGACAAAATAAAATAAAATTTGACCATTATTAAAAAATGTGGATTCCTAATCCATCACCTTTGTAATCAATCATAATATATCACATCATCTTAGCAAGCATTCCCATTGTTTTTGAAAGAATCAAAAGTATTTTGTCACATTGGTTGGGTTAAGTCTTATTATCATGTTTACATCCATAGAGGTTGAGCCCATACAAACATTTGTCTTGTTATAACACATTGCTTCACCTTATTGAATTACATTCATTGTCTTTCAAATATATTTTGCAACTCCCATTCTTCCTTGGTTTTCTTTAATGAAGACTTGATTAGGTTGTTAATTGTTGTCACAATTAGCCAAATAATGACACTATTAATAGAAAATTAGTGCAAACATTAATGGGATTTTTTAATTCTATTTATGATGGAAAATTTTGAACTACTTTTATTCCATGAAGTTTTGGGAAACATTGCAATTGGGACATTATACATAGGATAAATGTAGGGAATAGAGAATGGAAGCTCGGACATGGAACATGTAGTTTTTGTTTTGTTTTGATGATATAATTTTTTGTCTTTAATTCATAAAAGATTGAAGAATTTGTAGTGTTTTGATAGAAATTATGTGTAGGAAGTACAAAATTATTATTGTAATCATGGATTGTATTAATTTTTGTGTGTTTGTTTTGTAGAATACAAAGTTTATGTTTTGGAATACAAATTTTGTTATACGAAATATTATGATATAGAAGTTTTATAGAAATAATACTTACCATATGGCAACCATATTGGGGATGAATTTAAGGGAGAAATCAAAATTTATATATGTTGTTGAGTGATTTTGTCATTTTCTAAAAACATAAATGTTAACATGGAAAAAAAAATCACATCTTAAAAAAATATTATTTGATTAGCTTGTTTTATGACAAGGACTTCAACAAGGTAACTATCATAAGGGTTTGGGTTTGAAAGTGGAAATTGATCAAAAAATAGTAAAAAAAGGAAAAAAGTGAATCAAATGTTGACTAATTGTTTACCAAAGCAATTGGATCAAACTACAATTGGGCAAAATGGAGGGATGGAATTATAAGATGATGAACATCAATTGCTTTGAGAAGCAATGCAATATTATACACCTAAATAAGTGCAACATACCATACCACATATACCAAGAATATAATAATGACCCACAAAATATGACATTTTCAAAGAAAAAACTTGGAACCATATGAAACATTTACTAGAAGAACATAGGGATGATCTAATAATCGAGATCATCTATTATTAAAGGAACACCACACTACGCCAAAACATGGTAAATATGATTACATAAGCGACAAGTGTTATAGTCCTAAGCCACATATATGACTGGCCATGACTACATGATTATTAGTCCATATATATGGCCCCATTGTATTTGCCACTAATCACAAAATGGTGTAGTCATAAATGTAATTTGTGACATGTTTTCCATGATTATAATCATATTTGTCACAATCATGAAGGACATCTCCAATGGCCAAGATTTAATTTAAAAATATAATTACATATATTTCGATTAATGCCTTACATCAAAATGGCAACCTAGGATGAATTCAAGATTTTATTAACCACTTATGGGTTGACACGTAGTAATCTAAAACAAGGAAATTTTTTTCCTACCCAATTGCATGATGCCACATGGTAGTCAACTCATAGTCAAATAAGGATAATGACCTATGATTGTTATGCCACATGGTAGTTAACTCATAGTCAAATAAGACCTAATTTAACTAACATAGGGTAGGTGCACACCTTAAGCTTGGTAACCTCACCTACACGCCCAAACTCAGGGGGCATAAGCTAAACAACCCAAACTAAGTTTAAAAACAAGTTAGGCTTGGCTAACCACCTACTCTTAAGAAGCTAAATATTATATAGGATGAGAATAAAAAGACTTGAACCTTTCACTTCCACTTTGAAAGGTCAAGTCCTTAAAGATTGTACCGCCATTTTTTGTAGCAAACATAGTTATCATAAATGTATAAAAAACCTATGTTAACTTAGGCCACCCAACAATTTAGTTTAGGCTTCCATAGGTTATTTTAAGCAAATCTAGGTCTTCTTAAGCAAAAGTTAAGTAACATAGACATGTTTCCTTAGGCTAAACCTAAATAGTTTAATCTAACTTAGGGTTATTTAGGTTGAACTAAATTATACTAGGCTAAACTTGGCTAAAAAAAATTATTAAGTGAAATTTGGTTAATTTAAACTAAATTTGACTAAAATACGTTCTTTAGGTTAAATTTGGCAAAATTTAGTTAAGCTCAGTTATTTTGTTTAAACTTTGGTTAAACTAAATTAAACTAGGTTAAATTTGATTAAAGCATGTTATTAAATTTGAGCTCGACAAAACTTGGATAAACTTGATTAAAGTATGTTATTTTAAGTTAAATTTGTTTTAAGTTGGTTAAACTAGGCTCAACCTATTTACCTCCTACTTTGATACATAGGTAGTTTAAGTTTATACATTTATTTTTTAAATCCTATCTCCTACATACCTCCTACCTACCTCCTTCCTACTTCCCACCTACCTCCTATTCACCCTCTTCCTACCTCTTTTATCTACCTATTAATTATTTAACCTTTTCACATATGTACATAAATAATGATATGAAATATAAATTTTTGACCAAAAAAATTCACCTTTTGAAGGTGTGATCCGTTGGTAAAAACTTGGTCAATATCATTATGAAGGTTAAGGGTTCAATTTCGTATACTTATAGCCTATGTGCATGCCTAGGGGGCTAGGATAGGTAGGTTAGATTAAAGTAACTAGGCTACACTTTGTTAAGCTCTCACCTACCTACCTATTTACTTATCTTTTTACAACTTGCCTAGATCTATTTATTACCTACCTACTTACAGTTTAAAATATAATTTAAAAATAGTTGTTAATGTCAATATAGTGATAGTATAGTGTCAAAAAAAAAAAGGACAAAAAAAAAGACGATTGTTCTTTTTAATTTTAAGCTTGTTAGTTTTTTGTGAAACAACTAAAAATAAGATATGTATAAACTCTTTTGCATTTTTGGCTCTTAATTCAAAGAAAAAAATGCTCAAGATACAAATTAAATCAAATTTTCATTTGATAACATAGAGTGAAAACATTTGATTTTTTGTTGCTCATTTGTTTGTTTGGGAAAAAAAATTGTTTAAAAAATATATATATTGATTGAGAACATCAAAATCTTATTATTGACAATTGTGTTAAATTATATGAACATTCAATTTTTGAGTGTAATGATTAAAAACATTCAAATTCAACACCCATGTTGTTTTGTGTATTTACAATATCATTCATTATTCATGTGCATAATAATGTTATGTTGTTAGGTTGTGCAACTAAAATGAATTATTGATTATGAACTTTGATGGTGTAGGTCCCATGGCATTCAAGTTCGATAGACTTTTATGTTAAAACAATGAAAATGAAGGTAAGTTTACATCTACATGTTAGACAAGTTGATTGGATCCTCAAGTTTACCAAACTTAGGTGGAGGAAAATGAGAAAAACTATAAGATGTCATTGAACTTGTAGTAGTAGAAGTTTCCATGTGCTCAATTGGCATCACAATAATAATAATAAAAACTTTGATTCTAAAATTCAATGGCAATTTCAATGGTGCCATTGTCGATGAACACAACAAAGTTGAAAACCTAACAAAACCCTTGCACTCAACAACCTGCAAAACCTTTAGATGTAGAAAAAAATTTACACCCAACAAAACCCTTGAAACATGTGAAAAGTTGAAAACTTTAGATTCCTAAAATTTGGATGTGAATTGATCACAACAAATGACACCCCAAAGTAACTAAAACACAACACATGTAATTTCGATAGAATCTTGATTCTTAACAATAATTTTGACTTTGATTAGAAAATGTAAACAACATAATTTAAATAAAGGTTTAGGTGAATTTGTTTAGGAGTTGATGCACATTATAGACTTGCAATCTAAGATTTGGTATGTTGTAATTTATTGTTCATTGGGCAACAATTTGAATAGTGGAACATTATTGGAAGTTGCAATTAGTAAGTTGCAAGCTCATTGACGCAAAAACATATATTTACAATTGCCATATTGCTTCATGAATATTTGGGTGATGTTGAGGGCCAAGATATGGACACCCCACAAAAAGTGTGAAATTAAAATTTAATTTGAAATATTGAATTTTAAGTTTAAAAACTAATGGATGTTAATGAAGGTATAATGGAACAGTGACTCCATTGCATAATCATCATGGGCATATAACTTATGTGATATATCATTGTTTTGAAAATGAAATCCCATTTTAGTGTAATATTTTTCAATACTTTTTCAACAGTTAAAAAATGGCTTAATTTGGACAATTTTTGGCCTTTCAAACCTTGATTTAGATATTTCAAATTAAAAAACTTTCAATTCACAAAATGGGAGTTAAATTTGGGAGTGATGCAAGTGCCTCCTTTTAAATCGCACATATTTCATATTTCAAAACAATAATAATTAACTTAGTTCAAACAACAATAATAGCAACAAATTTCAAAATAACAACATTGAAAAAACTCAAATAAACAAAACAAAAACCAAGTGACAAAAGAAGAACAAACCTCCAACATTTTTTTAAAAAAACAAAGGAAAGAATTAACCTTAAACATCAAAACACAAGAATGAGGATTTTTTATTTTTTTTTAATGGCAAAAATTGAGTCCTTTATTGTGGGAGGAAAGACAATTGCATGAGGCAATGTTTGCAAATGTGGCTAGACAAATTTGGGACCTTAATCCTTGGCCACCAAGTTACTAGAATTTGAGGTTTTTCAAACTAGGTTTTTAGACCAAAAAGTACCTCAAAGTGTCAATGATAAAAAAAAACCCCTTAGTTTTCTAGGACAAGTTGATTTAACAAGTCCATTATGACTAGGACAATTTTTTTGACCAACCCCAAGTTGATGCTTTTGACTAAGTTTTTTGACCAATACCCTTTTTGACCCATGGTAAAATGTGACACATTGTAAGGTTATTTTAGCATCCCACATGTCATCATTGATACAAGCATTATTATTCAAATCTTGGTCTGCCACATGCCATGTGGCCATAGGGGTTGCCATGTGGCATGTGGCCATAAGGTTTGCCACATGGCCTAATTACACATGCCTACCTATGTACCTTTCTACAATCTACATATCTATGTATAGGTTGAATAGGTCTACTTACTTACCTATGTATAGGTATCTACCTACCTATGTCCATACCTACCTATTTACCTTTCTACAATCTACATATTTATGTATAGGTTGAATAGGTCTACTTACTTACCTATGTAGGTACCCACTTAGTTCAACCTAGCAAATTAGATAGGTAGGACCTAGCTACCAACCTAAGCAGTAGGACCTTGTTACCCACCTAGGCGACTAGGTCATAAATCCTAAACCCTATTTACATAGAGTGATAAATATTTTCATTTTTATTGTGGGTCAAGCTTTTGAGTGGCTCATCACAAATGAAAGTTGCTTAATATTAGGATAATGAAAGGCCACAACCCTTGTTATATAACTTTCAAAGTGAGAATGAAGTGCAAAGAATGTGGGATAACATTTCAAGTTGCATCTTTCTTGCAGACTATAATACAACTACAAATGAAGCTTTCTCCCATTTTTTTTTTTGGCATTTAAAAAGTTCTCAATGATACAACTAATTAGCAAAAAAATTAATTATCTAATGAACTGATCATGTAACTAATAATTTTTTGTCTAAGTTTTATTTAGATTAAAGTAATAATTAATATAAATATATAATAATTCAGGTAGAACTTTTCATCACTTCAACAAAGACTTATACATATTTCTAAAATGCTCCAATGCTTTTGACATTGAGAAATATTTTCCAATAGTCTAATTTCATGTCAATTAATTACTCAAATTCATAGTAGTTATTATAAATTTTAGTAATTTATTTCTTGCCTTTTCAGTAATTTAAGTTTCACTAATTTAATTATGTGAGTGGTAGTAATTTTCTTCCTATAATTTGCAATAATGAAATTACTACAAATCTGAATAATTAAATTACTGCAAAATATCAGCAATCTAATGACTAAATTTCTGAAATTTATTACTATAATTTTCAGTAATTCATGCTAATTACATTACTGTAAATTTCAGTATTTAAATTACTATTGACTACATTAATTCAATTATGTAATTTTCAATAAGTTCATTATTGTTACTTTGAATGATTTAGTTACAATAAACTCAATTGCTGTAATTTACAGTAATTTACTTACTGTAAATTTCAGTAGTTTAATTCATTTAGATTTTAGTAATTTAATTACTGAAATCTCATTAATTTACAGTGATTTAATTTTTAAAAATATATATTAGCTTAATTACAGTAGTTTAACTATTTTTATTTTCAATAAATTTATTACAATAAATTTCAGTAATTTAATTTTTATTAATTTAACTACGTTAATTTCCAATAGTCTAATTATTGTAAATTTTCGTAATTTAATGATTGTCATTTCCAGTAGTTTAGTTACCATAAATTTCATTGAATTAAATATTTGATTTTTCAGTAATCTAATTACTAGAGTTTTGAAGAAGTTAAATACTGTTATTTTCAGTAATTCAACTATTACAAATTTGAGTTACTCAATTTTTTCAATTTTTAGCAACTTAATTATTATAATTTATGAAGATTTTATTCCAGAATTTTATAGTTGGTTAATTTTTATAGTTGAGAGGAAGATAATTTCTGTAAATTACAATTTTCTTTTTTCGTAAATTTAGAGTAAACTCATTTATTTTCCTTAATAATAATTTTATTTTCCTTAAGTTATTGCACAATATTTTCAATGAAAATAACGTATTTATTAGTACATTTAGGTTTCATGGATTTCCTTGGTGAATAGTTAATTTATTTTCATTTTTGCCTTTTTCGTAGCAATTAGAAAGTTACACAAATTGAAAAGTTACAAATTTTCTTTTAGTGTTAGATGTAAAGGAGCAACCTAGAAAACATAGGAAGAGGATGACTGATAGTTTGTTTCAATTTTTTTGAAAAAATAGTTTTATAGTGCTTTTTGATTCCACCTCATATCTTCCTCAATTTTAATCCATTTCAAGTGATTTGGAACTCAATGGGTGCACCAACTAAGGCTTTACAAAACTTCTTTGTATTCCACAAGCAAAGATGCAATAATCAAAGATTTTAAGCTCAAAATCTTAATTTGTTTTAGTTCACCCATCATTGAACATTGAACCCTTTACACCAAACACCCCATATCTTCTTCATTCCTTTATTGAATTGAACAATTTTTTCAATGTTGGAAGCATTAGGTGGAAGGCTACAAATATTCTTTAAGCTTCAAAAGCAAATAAGTAATGTGTAAGGATTCAACCTCCTTCGTGTTCATAGGTGTTCACTCATTAACCTATCTATCCTAAACCTTTTCAAAAACTACAACTAAATTTTTTTAATAGACTATTATCTTTAGCTACTAGAATAAAAACCCTTGAATTTTAAAGTTTGATAACTAGACTCGGGTTAAACCTTTGATAACACCCAAGTCTCATGATTTGAAAATAAAAAATACATTTGGTTTTTCAACTCAATTCTGATTAGGCTAAGAATTAGTGGGTTTAGTTTCCAATTTAGGAATTTGCTTTAATGTGATATTCATTGCTTTTCGTTCTAATAACCGATAAGGTTCAATGATTTTTTTGGGTGAAAAATTGCCAAAAAGGCTACATAAAAAAGACCCTTGTGACAAGGTTGTTGGAAAAGTGGGGGTAAAATTTGAACAAAATCATTAGATCCTCCTAACGCCATGAGGTAGCATTGCCACCATTTAAAGTAGTTAAATCCTAATGTCACCATTTGTGCGATTGTTGCCACCTCATAATTGCCAACAATGTTTTTATTAATATTGAATTTATTGCCAACACAATTCATGTCATTGAAGCACATTCGCCAACAACACGCGATACATATGTACATCAAAATCGCAACATTATTATAGGTGCATTGGGAAACTTAGAAATTAAGGGTGTCAAATGATTAAGCAAAATATGTGTCTATGAACGCTTGTTGTGGCCTCTTATGAAGAGTATCATAGAAGGGAGCATACATTATGTCTCTAATCACGATGAACATGTAAAAAATGACATTAGTAACATCAACAATGGGTTCAACACAAACAACTACCTTGGAGGTGTGGAACCTCTTTTTTAATCGGGTTTAGTAACTTCTCAAAGGAAATCTTTTAAGTACCTTCATTGTGCCCTACTTCTTTCCTTCCATTCGTAAGTTTGACTCTCGTCAGCAATGGTTTCCACCTTGTTATAGAGCATGTGAAATTGGTGCAAACTTTTTTTCTATCTTTTCTTTTTTTGTGATGGAAGGGTAATAAGGTGAATGGGTGAGTGGTAGGGTTTGTGGTTATTTTAATCTTTAGGATTTTGTTGCTATCGTTTTGGGGTATTCCTTTTTTTCTTAATCTAATTGTGTTCCATTCCATACACATGGCGTGTAAGTATATTTTTTCCTAGCATCAATCTCTTTGTGGAGGTTGTGTATTAGTGACAATCACTAATTGCATCCAAACATGGGTGATGATGCAATGTCTTTTTATAAAAGGATTTAAAAACAAATCTCAAAGCCCAAAGCCAAGATCATTACCCATTTGGAAAACAACAATGAACATAAGAAAGATAATGGCACATGTGGAAATTTCATGGTGAAGAAAAATTGCAAAGTTTGGTCAAACTCATAGTCAAACTTTTCATCATTGTTGGATGTGTGGACCAAAAAAACATTTTTTAATATTTGGTTCATAGCTTAAGAATCTTGAACTCCCATGTCTAGCATTTTTATCAAACATCATTGAATAGGAAATACTAGGAGAAATAAGAAGATTAGGGTTTACATGTCTTTATGATGTTATTCTAAAATTACTTTAAAGATTATTACTATTGATACATTTGGGCAGATTCTCATAGAAAAAAAATAGTTCTTAATCTAGATGTTATATATATATATATATACGAGTGTGAACCTTGTGCATAGCACAGGTGTGTTATTTCAACAATGTTTGGTTCATGTTTTAGTTTTCTTTTTAAACTTTTATTTTTTATATTTTTATGTGTTTTCTGTTTTTTTTTTAAATGATAAAAATAAAGAGTTTCTTTTTCACTTTTGTATCTTTGTTTATTTGGATGCAAGTTCGAAGTTTGGAGAAAGAAGACACACCTCATTCTTTTTCAAGTAGGGTTTTTTTTCATTATTATAAGTTTTATTTTTTTTCATTATCTACTCTTTATTTGGTTTCTTCTTTAAATTTTTTTTTTTCCTCTTAAAACTATTTTATTCTATTTCCCTTTCCTTGCAGCAATGGATTGAATGTAGCTGCAACTCATGGGCTTTGAGAGTGAATTTAAATTCTTCAAGAAAGAATTCAAGACGGTTAAATTCTGATGAAGACCCATTATTCATGATCAGTTCTATACAGAGAATCTTCCCATTCTTGGTGGGCAGAAAGCTGCAGTGTCAGACTCAGTTAACGGATGGTGTGCAGCCGGCAACATCGTCCAGATGGATGGACAGAGGGACGACGGGGACGGATGACGGGACGGACGGGTTTAGGGGCGACTTCATTCACCAAGAGCGACGGATCCAAGCCGGAACCGTCTGAGCAGGACGTCAAGTCACACCCTCACTATATTTAACTACTATCCGTAGGCACTGTCCGTCCGGAGTCAGGGGAAGCTTCATTCTTCCTTTACAATATACTAGTGTGGGCCCTGTGCATAATGCACAGGTGTGTTATATACCCCCCCTCGGTCCTTCCCATTTTCCACTCCGGTTCTTTACCCCGTGCGGAGTCAGGGGAAGTTACTTTCTTTTTGTCCTTTAACTACTGCCCGTCCGGAGATAGGGGAAGGAACTTTCTTCCTTTACTGTAACTGCTGTTGCGGCTCTTGTTGCTGTAAATAGACGGATTTCATCCATCCAGCTGGATGACAGGACGGATGACGATTCGAGCGGCTTTGCTGTAAATAGACGGATTTCATCCATACGGCTGGATGACGGGACGGATGACACATTGTCCCACCCTTCGACTTATATTTAGCTACTTTCCGTA
>Ga0209611_10005584_pt1 | contig 21011 bp, 22 predicted proteins | sample S1TSphgellanicum_3_FD_187693 | JGI IMG/M metagenome (GOLD analysis project Ga0209611, IMG submission 187693) | Host-associated microbial communities from peat moss isolated from Minnesota, USA - S1T2_Fc - Sphagnum magellanicum MG (SPAdes) (version 2) | ecosystem: Host-associated > Plants > Peat...
AGAAGTAATTGAGCTTCCACCCCAACCAGTTTCTTTAGATTTAGCTCTCTGGTTGAATAACTATGTGCTGTTTGAACAGCTTGAAAGTGAGGACGTAGTTAAAAAATCAGAAATTCTGGAAATTCTGGAAAGTGAATATCTTAGTTCTTTATTGGATGAAGAGCCTGAAGGTGAGACAAGTTTGATTACACTTTCAGCAATGGGAGTTTTGTTTAGTGAAAGATGTCGGTTACAATTCGCCAAACAGAAAACTACCATTCTTTCACTCATACCAGAAGATGATACTAAACCTGAAAACAAACCTATACACTTAAGGGACGATCATGGAAAAGATGTCCTTCAAAGTTTTTCAGAGAAAATTTGTTGCTCTCCCTATGTTAAAAGAATAGTCAATTCCTTACCTTTTAACTCACAGCGAACAAATCCAATTCGCAAAACTACTACTGATGGAATTGTTGAATTTGTTCTCACTTGGACAGATCGAGGATTAGGTCTATGTATTCAAACTACAGGACGAAATAAAGCGGAAGCAAATACTATAGCATTACATCTAGTGAAGGAATTTGCGGAGAATAACTAGGAGGACTCATTAAACTATGTTTGACATATTCAGAAATCGTCTCGAAATTACTGGTACACTCAAAACCATTACAGCATTCAGAATTTCAAAAAAGCATGATGAAGCTCATAAACCAGATCTACAATTGTTGACAGATAGTTTTGGACAACCTTTAATCCCAGGTTCTAGCTTTAAAGGCGCAATGCGATCACGTCTAGAAAGTTTCCTCAGAGCGATTGACCCAGCTTTTGCTGCTAATCCAACTATTGAATCAGAATGGTCAATTACTCATGAACGTCTTAATGGTAAGCATGGAATTAAGCAGGAAGTTGAAACAAATTTACAAAAGTATCCTCCAGAAGAGCGCAACGCAAAAAGAGATAAACTACTTACAGAGAAAATGATCTCCGAGACAGACTTGGTTTCCCTTCTTTTTGGTTCACCGTGGATAGCTAGTAAATTTCAAGTCCGAGATTTAAATGTTGTTACAGATACATGGTTTGGGCAGTACCAATCGAGGGATGGTGTAGTTATTGACAGAGATACTGAAACAGCAGCAGATAAAAAATATTATAGTTTGCAGATAGTTCCTGCAGGAGTGGAGTTTGAGTTTCGTGCTGTGGTAGAAAATGCAGAAAAATGGGAGTTAGGATTGTTGATGATTGGTTTACACCAGTTTGAGACGGAACAAATACCACTGGGAGGAGGGCGATCGCGTGGTCTAGGAGTTGTTAAACTGGAGATTAAGGAAATGAATTGGTTGGATGTAGACGGTAAACCTGAAAAACTGTTGATCTATTTACAAGAATTAGTCAGTAGCAATACATCTGAAAAGATACCCAGCTATGAAGATGGGAATCAATTCAAACAAGATTGGACTAAAGAATTGATTAACAAGCTACGAGAGAAGTTACCTAAGACATCCGCCACAACTAGTTAAAAACTTGTTACAGAGGTGATTATGGATTCTATTAGTTACAAAACCATTGGTGAAGTACTCAAATCGTTTCAAATTATCTATAGAGAAGATAAATTTACCGATGAAATCAAATTTAATGTTTCCGATTACTTCCGCCAAGACCTAAATCTAGCCATGAAATATGGCGTAGTTAATTGTTCTGATTTTGCTGTTTGTGAAAACTTAATTTATCCAGTTCTCAAGGAAGTTTGGAAAAAATATTCTGATGAATTTACCTTATGGAATCATCATTCATTGGATTATGATGAAAACCCATCGGGATTTCTCAAATATATTTTAGCTAAACGCTCTCCTTTAGGAAAAGTGGTTTTTGACCAACCCTATTGTATTTCAGTCCAAGCCAAACAAGACAATTTTGAAACAAGTACAGCGCAATGTTTAGCAGAAATGGTTGATTGTCAAAGACTTAATAGAGAATCGAAAACAGTTATTTATGGTATAGTCTCTAATGGAATAATATGGAAATTTAGTAAATTAGTGGATGATATTTTTATCCAAGATGTAACTCCTTACAGTATTTATGATTTAGACAAGTTATTCGCTGTAGTCAATTTCATCTTCCAGCAATGTCAATTACAGCTAAAAGCTTTAATAAATGCTTAATCATCAAGTTCTCGCCTACATGAATTAAATTATGCACAAAAAATTTGTTAATCACTGTACAATTTATTTAACCATCGCTCCTGATGGACCAATTATGATCAAATCAGGTAAAGAAGGAGCCGATCCCACAAAATCAGATATGGAATTTGTCGAAACCTATCATGCTGGTGGTCGTTCTATATACTTACCTGGAAGTAGCTTAAAAGGAGCAATTCGTGCCCACGCAGAACGGATAGTTAGAACAGTAGGGAGTGAAAAGAGTAATCCTGATAAATTAACCCATCTTTGGGCTAATGATCCCTTAATTGATAACTATGATTATTTAAAAGATATCAAATCTGGAAGTACAATTTATCAACTTTCTTCTTTTACTGACCAAATGTTTGGTAATACTTCTATTGCTAGTAGGGTAAGAATAGAAGATGCTTATCCCGAAACATCAAAACCGTTGAAAATTGAAGAAAGGAACGGGGTAGCTATTGATAGAGTATTTGGTTCTGTTGCTGTGGGACCATTTAATTATCAAGTTTGTACTGCTGGGGAATTTCGGACTAAGATACATTTAAAAAACTTTACTCTCGCACAATTGGGTTTAATTGGTTTAGTGTTGCGAGACTTAGACGATGGTTGGTTTGGTTTGGGTTTTGCTAAATCTCGCGGTTTGGGTAATGTATCTGTCAAATTAAACCAGGCTGTTGTTCAGTATCCAGGCTGTGTCTTATCAGATGATAAAAAGCAAATTTCTGCTTTTGGGACTCAAAAACAATGGCCTTACACCTATTTATTAGGTGTAGGTGAATTTCTCATAGCAGACGAAGCTGAACGCTATGGTTTTCCTGATTCCGACCATGAAAACACACCTGTTTCAGCGCAGGAAATGGAATTAGGTTTTGGTGTTCAATTAATTTGGGAAGAAGGGAAAGTAACAGATTTATTTGAACGAGGTGTTAGACATTGGAGTAGTTTATTGGTGAATGTAAAATGAATGCTTTTGTTGGTTATAAACCTAAACCTTTAGCGGTTGATGATTTATTGGAATTAATTTCAGGATTAAAAACAGAGAATACCTATTTTTTCTACCGTTGGTCTGACAGCGTTAGCGGAATTGTCTCAGAAGCACCCAAAAATGAGCAATTTCCTCTACTAGAAGGACAAATGTTTGATTTCGAGTATGACTTGAGGTGGAAACACAAACGACAAAATACCTACGATGTATTATTACTTACTATTGGTCATAAACATGAAAATTTTGAAGCGTTGGGTAAAGATTGGAAAATAAAACCTGAGTGGAAAATAAAACCTGAGTGGAAAATAAAACCTGATCAGAATGAAAATTTCCCATCTAATGCTTACCCTGCTTATGCATATGGTTCAGAACTAACTCGCTATGATGAACCTGGCTCTAATAAAACTTTGTATGACGAAACTCGCTTTCCTAAAAGCTTTATTTATGCTAATACTTTGGATATTCGTTGCAAAAGTGAACAAGATGGTCAATCAAAAAATAAAAAATTCAAATTAGCTCAACGTTATTTTCTAGATGAAAGAACTGGAATTGTACACTTTGTTGCTCTGACAATTGAAAAATAGATTATGACATACCAACCACCCAAAAAACCTACTCCTAAAAATCTTCCTGAATCTGAGGATAGAATACCTAAACCTTATGCTTTTGTCTCATTCCCTAAAGAGCGACCCAACTTACAGCGTCCAGTAGGACATCATAAATATCAGAGCAACCGTTTACATGGTACACTTTACCTAACTCTAAAAGTACAAACTTCTTTACATGTATCAACAGGCGCTGTAGTGCTTGGTAATGATATTGGCAAGAAAATCTCTCTGATTAAAACGATGGTACAGGGAGTTGACCAAAAACTTTCAATTCAAGGAAGTTCGCTGAAAGGTTGTATTCGCTCTGTTTATGAAGCAATTACTAACAGTACTTTACCAGTTATTACTTCCAAATATAGAAGTGATATTCCTCCGGAGCGTCTACCATGTCGTAAGAAAGAAGAACTGTGTCCAGCTAGTCGGGTGTTTGGTGCTTTGGATTGGCAAGGTTTACTAGATTTCAACGATGCTGAATGTGAAAAAGTTGACTTTTCTACCGGATTTATGCCTTCTTTATACCGTCCTCGTCCTGAAGCAGAAAACATATACTTCATTAATGGTAAAGTAATTGGACGTAAGTTTTATTATAATACGACTAAATCAATTGAAAAGGGTCAAAATGACGGTATTTCTGTACAACAAGCTGGAAAGGAATATAGTTTCAAGACTGAGTTACATTTTAAGAACTTATTACCAGAAGAATTAGGAACGTTATTAGTTGTTCTAGGACAGGACAAGAAATATCCTATGGCTTTAAAAGTGGGTGGAGGTAAGCCTATTGGGATGGGAACTATGACTGTCAATGTGGATAAAATTAATCAACCACAAGATCTCAAACGGCGCTATTCTGCTTATCAACTCACTGACGCTGATGAGTTGACGGGAGAGAAGTTAGCTCGATTTATCCAAGATAACATCCAATCCGCTCATTCTCGCTTGATTCAAAAACCCCAGTTAGAGCAACTTGCTGCTATTCTACTTTATCCGAGCGATCGCCAACCCCCGACAGGAATGTACTAATATATGATGACTCTCACAACAATAGAACGATCTTTAACTGATGCGGAATGGGATATTGTTCATGCGATCGCCCAAACTCTGGTCCAAAGGGATACAGATGTCAATGAAATTGGGAAAGCGATCGCCTACTTGCGGACGATTGTTGATCAACCAAACGCCACTAGTAGATTTTTAACCTATCTCAAAACCCTAGTTAAAGATGGAAAGCAGATTGGACACAGCAAGAAAACTGTGGAATACTATCGCAATATAGAAACCATCTGTAGTCAATACTTCAAAAGTACAAGTGATGCTTACACTGTCATCCAGATTTTAGGCTGGGTATCACGTTTGATGCGATATTACAAAGATGCGGGTGTACCCATTGGAGAAATTTCTGTACCTAAAGCACCTCCAGTCAAGTCGCAAATTCAAGTAGAAATTGCTAAAGTAACTCAATCGAAAAAATTCCAAGTGGGTGATGTGCTTGACGCTAAAGTAAATAGTATTAGTGGTAATAAGGTTACTTATGAGCTATTGGGTGCAATTAAACTGACTGAGAAGGAGCCTAAAAAAGCCGGTTTTCTTCAACAAGGTCAGACGCTTAAAGTGAAAATCGTCTCACTGAAAGAGGATGGGAGTCTTAAAAGTGTAAAATGTGCTGATTAAACCCTTATTAGTCAAAAATCTCGTGGTCAGACCAAAGTTAGAGAATATTGTATCCCGTAAATGCAAGTAAAGTTTCCAAGTAACCTTTTTTCCTTGAAAACGAAATAAATTTGATTTTACCTGTTGACAAGAGCTACATACTACCCTTATACTCTAAGCATAGAGTAAGCAAGTAGAGTGTAGGTAAGATCGACTGGATTGATTTTTTTACTGGACTTTATGCTATTCTGTCTTATTAAGATATAGGCTTAATGCAATTAAACGATTTAAGGAAAATGAAAATGGTAATAGAAAGTAGCTAAGAATAATTATACACTGTAACATACCTGCATCACATGGCTGCGCTTTTTCTTTACAAACATAGATAACGCTTTATCGAGTTTGTGTAGTTCTTGATTTATTATTCACTGAAACTGGTAATTCCTTATCATTTTGATGAAGTATTGGGATTTCAGTAGAGATTGGCTTTTTACGCTTTTTAGGTGTAGAAGCTTGCCATTTTCACAGAGTTTTGAATTTGGTCACGACTCAACCTTATTCAAAATTTACAAGGACATACTAATTGATTAAATGCCAATTTATCAATTGGCGTTTCGCAGTTATTATATCGCTAAATTTACTAATTTGTCCATTAAAAGGATGATTTTTGGTGATATCTTTATCATTTTTAACCAATTGCTATTCCCATAATTTTCTGGGAAGTAGGTAAATCTGAATGAGAACACGCCAAACAAACTAGTTAGTCCTAACTTTATTGCAGAGTCATCATACTCGAAAGATTATGCTTGCATTTAACTTCGCATTTTGCTAAGATATTGGCATCGAGTTAAAAGCAAGTTGGAGTTGTCTTATGTCAAAAACTAGGAACCTGATTCTATGCGCATCATTTCAAAATCTCTGCTCAAAAAGGCTTATCAGATAAACCCTGATTGTAAAACTGCAATAGAAACCTGGGTAAAACTTGTGGAAAGTTCCGACTGGTGTAATGTTCCTGATGTAATAAATGGTTCTACTTTTTCACCTGACTACGTAAAACCCTTTGTTGTTTTCAATATTCGAGGAAATAAATACAGGTTAATAACCTATATTGACTATGAGAGCAAAAGCGTATACATCAGATATTTTTTAACTCACGCTGAATATGATAATAACACATGGAGAAGATGATCAGCTTTTTGATGGATAAAACTGATTTTCTACTACTTGGTTTACCAGAATAATTCAGTCATCTCTGATTACCGAAAAAGAGCGCAAAACTTCTAATGAAAAAATGGCACAAACAAATAGTAACTATACTGAACTACTCGTATTTTTCCCCCCGCGACCCATAAAATCTGAAGTAGACTTAGAGAGAACACAGGAAATAGTCAATTCCTTAATTGATCGGGAATTCCTCACAGAGGAAGAAGAAGACTATTTGAAGTTACTGGGAATGATAATTTATGAATATGAACAAAAGGAGGAGATAATTGGGGATATTTTTGGAGTAGATTTACTAAAAGTTTTGATTGAAGAACTAGAACTAAAGCAGAAAGATTTACTTCCTATCTTTAAAACTGAATCTATAGTTTCTGATGTGCTGCGGGGTAAGCGCAAATTAACAGTTGAGCATATTCAAAAGCTAGCAGAGTTTTTCAATGTTTCTCCATCTATGTTTTTCCCAAAAAATTCCAATTGTTAGATAAAATTATGTCAATCTGTTTAGAGTAAACTTACCCGCAAGGGGACGGAAACTTAGATCCGTGAGATGCTAGTATATTCCACTGTACAGAATATCTCATCTCTATTCCCCGCAAGGGGATTAAAATAGAATTCTTAAACTTGGATATTTTTTGAGTGAGTTGTAAGACTTGAATTAGTAACCAATTATATCGAGTATAGCTGTTTAGGCGATCACCTGAGCAACAGTCAATTAGCTCCTCAACAATAGACAAAGTTTACATATGGGTAGTTTTAAAATTAACCCTTGACGGCAAAATTTATGATGTAGTACTATATATATAGTCTTTTTACTGTCTCATCTAAGAAGGATAAAGAAAAATGTAAATGTCGCTCAATTAACCTCAGAAATCCGGCCTTACTCGAAATTCAAATTTAACAATAGTTGTTCGGAAGTCCGATTAGCAACTATTGTTCGTAGTATCTCTTTTGCTTCTGTCAAGCTATTGATAACAGAGTTGATTAGCTTCACTCTACAACTTGCTTTATCAAGATCCTCGTTGGTCTGTGCAATGTATTTCGACATAACTTATCTATTAATTGGAGGTAGATAGAAAACAACCAAAAATTGTAAATTTACGCTACAAAGCTACATCGATTAGTAATGAATCGACAAAACTCGTATAGGAATCAATTCTCCAGTATATGTCTTGTCACAACTTGAATACCCTTGGAATAAATTGGTATGTGTGTATAAGGACAGTGTTTTTTGGTGAAATTATTCCTACGTATAGGCTTATAGACACGACCAAAACGTAGAATAAGAAGAGGAAAATTAATGAGTTTGTGGATTCTGGATACAGTTACTATTACACTTTGGCAAAATCAACACCCTTTGATCAAACAACATATAGAGCAGCGATCTTTTGAGGAAATCGCTATTACAGTAATTACCATTGAAGAACAGACGCGGGGTTGGTTAAATGCAATTAGACAAAACAGTGTAAATCCAACAAAACTAAGATGGGCTTATTTGGGTTTACATCAAGGAGTAGAGTTTGTAAATAGGATACAAATACTCGACTTTGATGAAAGATCTAGCAACAATTATAAACGATTAAAGGATATGAAATTTCGTATTGGTACGCTAGATTTACGTATAGCATCAATCGCTCTTGCTTTTAATGCAGTTTTGGTCACGTCAAATCATCGAGATTTTAATCAAGTACCTGATTTACAGTTAGAAGACTGGACTAGAGATAATTAGTTACAAATCTTGCCCATCCTATGTTAAATCCTTCATAGGATGGGTAAATAAATCACCTCTTATTCACGCCTGTTTATCTATGTATATTCAATTAGTCGCATATTAATAAATTAGCCCTTGAAAAATGCTCATCACTAAACTTGGGGAAAGTTTACCTAAATTTTTAGTATAACATTAAGTTCTGAACCATTACTATTAAAAGAATATCAGATAAACTAGAATTGATATAGACTTATTGTATCTAAATCTTGCAAAATCTAACGGTAAAATTTATGACTTCTGTTTTAGGTAAAAATGATTCTGGCAATTTAGCTAAAGTTAATTATTCAGCACTAGTCGAGAAAAAAGAAGGTGGTTATCAAGCCACTGTCTGGGGTTTACCAGAGTTTTCAGTCTTTGATATAAATCGTGAGGAAGCACTAAAAAAACTGCATCAATTAGTTAACCATCGGTTAAAAAACTTAGAAGTAGTAACTCAGGAAGTTACCTTATCAAAACCTGAAAACCCCTGGATAAAATTTGCAGGTATGTATAAGGAGAATCCTGTTTTTGACGAAGTAATTGCCTATATGGAAGCTTACAGACAAGAACTGGATGCGGAAGAAGAGTAATTTAGTTAACAGATTCAAGATGTAGATATTTTGACACTTTTCGTTATGATAAACATCCTCAAAAGGGGACGGAAACACCGATCCGTGAGATGCTGGATTGCTTAGATTAATTTCTTATGTCCCATCTCTATTCCCCGCAAGGGGATTAAGACATAAGTGATTAACCAATGGGAGCAACGGAGAAACAGTCTTTAACTGATGCGGAATGGGAAATTGCTCAGGCGATAGTTGATCAACCAAACCCCACGAGTAGGTTTTTAACCCATCTCCAAACCCTAGTCAAAGATGGAAAGCAGATTGGACACCGCAAGAAGACTGTGGAATACTATCGCAATGAGGTTTGTATTATCCATGAACTAAAATCAAGTTTCAAAGCAGGATTAGATTCCTATTGTGTATGGACGAAATGTGTATCTTTTCAATTACAGTACAAAGCCTTTACAAGGTTTCAAGTAACACATAAAGTCGCCACTCAATGCCTTGTACCCCCAATTTTCAATCTTCCTTTAGCGTAGTATTAGTGTAGTATGTACTTAACTTAGGGTGGTTTAACATATTATAGTTCTGCAATTCCTGTAGAGCTATAATATGATCTCAGGAGGATACAATCTTATAAACTCCTGTATTGAAATTCCCCTTGTATTTCAGTTTTGATCTAGGCTAGAAGTTGGAGATAGACAATGGTTCAACAAGAACAAAATGGTGTATTATTTGTTACAGGTATACGCGTAGCAATTGATGAAGAAAATCAAATAATATTAGCAGGAATTTTATCAGAAAGCCCCTTTAGCCAGGATGAGCAGGAATTGCCAGAAGGAAGTATCATAAATTTTGCTTTTACTCGGCAACATGCAACTTTTTTAAGGGATAGACTAGATGTATTTTTAAAGGAAGGAGTATGAATTTGAAAAGTAACTCAACGAAGACAAATTCGGTGTTAAGCTTCAAAAGTAATGAAATAACTTGGAGTCATCGTGCTTCATCTGATTTGAATTTAGTCAAACCTGATAAATCCACAAACTCTAATTCAGTTCTTGAAATAAAAAGATTGGTGAAGGAGTTAATCCAACTGACAAGAGAAGTCAGAAGAGTTAGAGCCGTCGCCACAAGCTTCCCTGATATTCACTGGATCGATTTCCAGATACAGTTGAAGGATACCGATACCGATTTATTGGATGAAACGTGGGAGAGAATTCAAGATTTAATAATTGACTACGAATGGAAATTAATCGATGAATCTGCTGAAGAATGGTATTTTCGCCCTCAAATAGTAGATGGATTTTATCCCCTTAAGGATAGAGTAGTAGCCGATTCCAGTGAAGAACAACAAATGAAAACAAGTACACTCAAAACCTGGTCATGTTTTTACCCTAATTTGATTGTACTCTAATTTATCTAGTTCTGAGCCAATTATAAGTTATGAACCGTGAACGCTACTTACTGCAGGCTAAAAGTAATGAAAATGCAGCACACAGTGTTGAAAATGCTTATCCTGATTGGACGGTGACTATGTGTTTTTATTCAGCATTGCACTGGGTGGAATATTATGCTTCCCAGCATGGGGACGATATAAAAAGTCAATTTCAAGAAAAATCTCCTCATGATTCTCGTCGAGGTTATGTCAGGAAACTTGCCAAAAAGCTAGATAATAAGAGGTTGGAAAAACTTTATAACCAGTTGGAAGATGCAAGTCAACAAGCCAGATACCTAGAACGTATAAAGTATACAAGTGCAATAGAACATTTTAAAAACCACCAGTCAGAAGTCAATGCTTCTTTTGAGAAATTACAGGAGATAAAGGATATTTTAGGAATAAGTTAAAGTGACATCCGTGTAGAATTACCCGTAAGGGAACGGAAACAGGGAATCGTCATATACTTAGTAAAAATCAAATCCTTTTTAGATTGATTTTATACGACGAGAAAAATATTTATTCCGTGAGATGCCGGATGATAGTTATATTAATTAGACTCCCATCTCTATTCCCCGCAAGGGGATTAAGACATAAGTGATTAACCAATGGGAGCAACGGAGAAACAGTCTTTAACTGATGCGGAATGGGAAATTGCTCAGGCGATCGCCCATTTATGGACTATTTTCAAGTAATTAACACCACCAGTAGATTTTTAACTTAATCTCAAAACCCCAACAAAGAAGGAAAAAGGTGATAATAATGAGCCAGATTCATGAGTTACATCAGCAAGCTATGGATTTAGCCGAAATGGCGCAAGTTGCTAAATTTAAAGGTGACTTAGACCTAGCGGCTGAATTATCTCGACAAGCATTCAACACAGAAACAGCAGCAGCAGAATTAATCGCAAATAATTTTGCAGCAGAACCAACCCGTTCGATACTGTATCGCAGTGCTGTAACTCTAGCAATTGATTGTGGTGAATTTTACAGAGCAGAACATTTAATTAAAGCTGCTCAACGAGGAAATCCGCCAACCGAAATTATGGAAGAACTCGAAGATTTATCTACACAAATCAATAACCATAAATTTTCTGTCCATCGAGATTAGGTATTCTTTGCGTTTACTCCGTTACTGCATTAATAGAACTGACTTTTTGCATTTTTCCATCCACCTCATAGTATCCGCCCAAAGTATGATAAAGTCTGCTATATCGATTAATATACTAAACAATCATCGACGGAGACAAAGACAATGGGACTTTTCGATCAAATTGCTAGCGCTTTTACTGGTTCTGACGCATCCGGTGAATTGGGTAAATTACAAGCGGTGGCGGGTGTAGTTGAGCAATTGCAAGATGCGACTGGCTCTGATTCTAGCACTGCCCATACCATATTATCGCTTGTTGGTACTCACGTACTATCATCTCTACAAGATAAGCAATCTACAGATGGTGAGGGTGCTGTGCAAAATCTAGTCGAGCAGTTTTCTGGTACTGAACACGATCCTGATGCTGTCGATGCGGTTTTTACTCCAGAAGTTCAGCAACAAGTAGCTGAAGTTGTCGCTGACCGTACTGGCTTAGATGCTAATCTGATTCAAGAAATCTTACCTAAAGTGGTTCCTGTCATATTAGGTGTATTTCATATTGGTGGTACTCCATTACTAACTTCCTTGATTGAGGCTGGTACTAATGGTGATGTTGATTTTGCGAGTATTGCTAAATTGGCTGCTGGCTATCTCGGACAACGTTAGATTGGATCAGGTTTCGAGAAGTTGTGTAATTTATAGAACATAGGGAGGCTATTTGAAAAGTCGTCCATTGGGACTGATAGCTATTGTTTGTTATAAGTCCTTTATCGCTACGCTGATGATGGTGACAGCGATCGCCCTACTCTTAGCCTTGAAAAATTATGCGGGTTTGGAGGATTTCTCAGATAACTATGTTTTAGAAGGTAAAGCAGAAATTATCGAGTGGGTAACTGAAAAGCTGCTCAATGGACGTAGAACTTTGGCTTTTAGCGGTGTTGGAGCATTCATTTACTCCATTGTTACCGCAATTGAAGCTGTGGGTTTATGGTATGAGAAGCGTTGGGCGCATATTTTAGTTGTGGGACTGGTTGCTCTGAGTATCCCTCCAGAAATTTATGGGTTGCTGCGCGGGGTTACTCCTATGAAATTGGTTATGTTTTTTGTTAATGGGGCAGTATTGTGGTACTTGGTAGTTAATTTTCCCAAAAATAAACATTAATCTGAAATTTGGGGATGATTTACTTTTTTCTCCAATACTGTCTAATCTATTTTGAAATATTGTTCTTTCAACATTTTCTCAAAAGTGTCACAATAATATCAGAGCAAATGCTTTTGAGTGTATCCGCCTGTGAATCTGTCTAACATCATAACATCACAAACTCAGAATCGTAAAGCAGAGCATATCCGCATCTGTCTAGAGGAAGAAGTTCAATGTCGGCAAATGACTACTGGACTGGAATGCTATCGGTTTATCCATTGTTGTTTGCCAGAAATTGATTATCATGAAATTGATTTGAGGACAAGTTTTCTCGGTAAACAGATGAATGTTCCTCTATTGATCTCTTCTATGACTGGAGGAACTGAACAGGCTGGAATGATTAATCGCCGGTTGGCTGAAGTCGCACAGCAATATGGGTTGGCTATGGGTGTAGGCTCTCAACGAGTCATCGTAGAAAAACCTCAAGTTGCTGATACTTTTGCTGTTCGACAGTATGCACCTGATATCCTCTTGTTTGCTAATTTAGGTGCTGTACAGCTTAACTATGAATATGGATTAGATGAATGTTTACGTATTATAGATGTATTGCAAGCCGATGCTTTAATTTTGCACCTCAATCCTCTACAAGAATGTATTCAGCCTAGAGGTAATGTGAACTTTTGCGGTTTGTTACATAAAATTGGTCTATTATGTCGGAAGTTACCAATACCTGTGATTGTTAAGGAAGTTGGTAATGGGGTTTCTGCTGCTATGGCGCAAAAATTGTCGGAGGTAGGAGTACAAGCGATCGATGTTGCTGGCGCGGGCGGGACTTCTTGGGCTATGGTAGAAAGCGCAAGAGCAGAAAATAATTTGCAAAAGCGGTTAGGTAGGACTTTTGCTGATTGGGGTTTATCTACCGCAGAATGTATCACCAGTGTTCGCTCTGCTTTACCAGATATACCTTTGATTGCTTCTGGCGGTTTGCGTGATGGATTGGACATTGCTAAAGCGATCGCCCTAGGATCTGATATTGTTGGTTTAGCTATGCCTTTTTTGCAAGCAGCAGCCATCTCCGAATCTGCTGTGGAAGAATTAGCACAAGTATTGATTGCGGAAATTTCTACAGTGTTATTTTGTACAGGCAACAAGGATTTATCTCAGTTAAAGCATTCTGGTAGTTTACAAAGAATCACTTAGAATAAAATCAGTACTTATTCTTATTCAGCTATTTTTGACTCGCCAAGTATGAAAAATTTCCTTAAACAAGCCTTTGCTAGCGTAATTGGTACTTTAATCGGGTTAACAATTTTCTCTAGTATCAGCACTCTTGGGTTACTGTTTATCTTGATAGCTGCTACAGCTTCTAAAGATACTGGACCAGAAGTTAAAGATAAGTCAGTCTTAGTTTTTGACTTGTCCACCAAAATTATGGATAGTCAGCCCAATTCTAGCCAATTATTCCAGAAAGCCTTATCAGGTGTAGATCAAGACCAAATTTCCTTGCATAAAGTTGTCCAAGCGATCGAAAAAGCCCAAGGCGACTCACGCATTGTGGGGATTTATCTAGATGGAACTCACTCCGATGCAGTAAGTAGTATAGGATACGCTTCCCTGAAAGAAATTCGCCAAGCATTGCAGAAATTCCGCGCATCTGGTAAAAAAATTATTGCTTATGGGAACGATTGGGGTAAAAGGGAATATTATCTGACTTCAGTTGCTAATGACATTGTAATCAATCCTTTAGGGATGTTGGAAGTGAATGGGTTGAGTTCACAATCCACCTTTTTTGCTGGAGCATTGCAAAAATATGGTATTGGGGTTCAGGTTGTACGGGTAGGAAAATTTAAAGGGGCTGTTGAACCGTTCATTTTGGGTAAGTTCAGCCCAGAAAACCGCCTCCAAACTCAGAAATTACTGGATGATGTTTGGCAAGAATGGCGACAAACTGTGGGTGAAAGTCGCAAAATTACACCAGAAAAATTGCAGGCGATCGCTGATAATCAAGCTGTGTTAGAATCTGATGTAGCTAAAGCCAATGGTTTAGTAGATCGAGTCGCTTATGCAGATGAAGTGGTTGGGGATCTTAAACACATCACAGGTAGCGATCAGCAAGATAAGACATATCGCAACGTGAGTCTAAGCGATTATGCTCAAATACCCCAAAAATCCTTACCTGGAGAACAGGAATCTGCTCGCAAAGTGGCTGTTGTCTATGCAGAAGGCGAAATTGTCGATGGTAAAGGTAATGAGGGTGAAGTTGGTGGCGATCGCTTTGCCAAAATTTTTAGCAAGCTCCGACAAGACAGCAGTGTGAAAGCTGTTGTGCTACGGATTAATAGTCCTGGAGGTAGTGCTAGTGCGGCTGAAATTATGCAAAGGGAAATTAAATTAACTCGCCAAGCTAAACCAGTTATCGTATCGATGGGAGATGTTGCTGCTTCCGGTGGTTATTGGATTGCTAGTGACTCCAATCGCATTTTTGCTGAACCTAATACAATTACAGGCTCTATTGGCGTATTCGGTTTGCTCTTCAACGGACAAAAATTGGGTAACGACAACGGGATTACTTGGGATATAGTCAAAACAGCAAAATATGCTGACACCTCAACCGCCATCCGACCAAAATCTCCCCAGGAACTCGCAATTTATCAACACAGTGTTGATCGTATTTATCATATATTCCTGGATAAAGTGGCTCAGGGTCGCAAAATATCCACGCAAAAAGTTGCCGAAATTGCCCAAGGTCGTGTTTGGTCTGGTGTTTCAGCCAAAGCAATTGGTTTGGTAGATGAAATTGGCGGTTTGGATATGGCGATCGCCTATGCTGTCAAGCAAGCAAATCTAGGAAACGATTGGGAATTAGAAGAATATCCCCGCCCTAGCAGTTTGGAAGAACGGTTTTTGGGTAAAGTAGCACAAGATATACGCGTGGGAAAAACCCAAATCCCACCATCCAATCCTCTAACAGCCGAGCTACAGGAATTACAGCAGCAACTCCAAGTCTTACAAAAGATGAATGACCCCCACGGGGTTTACGCGATCTTACCCTTTAATTTGTTAATTAAGTAGGAGCGCCCTCACCCCCTAGCCCCCTCTTCCAAAGGGCGAGGGGGAAACTCAAAGTCCCTCTCCCCTTGGGAGAGGGATTTAGGGTGAGGGCTGTGGTAAATTAACATACTAGTTTAAAACCTATAACTGCGATCGCCTATAGTAAAACTTACAGGTACAGCATTACCTTGGGGGTCTACTTTGACTTTTACTAGTATTGGTGGTTTTTCTCCAGATCTATTTTCCTGTTCTTGGGAAATTTTGCGACTCACTTGTTCTCGTTCTGTTTCAGGGATGGAATAATTATCCAATCCATAATCGATCATCCCATCCTGATAATTACCCTTTAAAGCTACTTGATTGCTGAACAGATTATTCGGAAGATTACTACTGACACGTATTGGTTTCCAAGCTCTCAGGCTGTTCCGTCTCAAAGATAGTCGTTCCTGCAAAATCAAGTATAAGGTACTTCCTTCATTTATCTGGCCATTCCTGAGAGCATGTCTTCTCGCCCAATATCCCCATCCATTCACTTTTCTTAAAGTTGATATGCGAGAAATATTGTAATCAAAAGCCAAAGCAGAATTTTGCATAACATCACTAGAGTCTACAGGTAATGTTTGCAAAATTACTGTCTTACCAGTTACATCTGTGTATGCAGCGTGTGTAGGGACTGACATAATTAGTCCTACTTGCACCAATAGTGGTACGACTAAGCGCCAAATTGGTAAAGGCTGATTTGCTTTTTGTTCTGTGGCTTTTAAGTAATCCTTAAAAGTTGATTTTTCCGATAACTCTGACTCTGGAGTTGTTGTTTTCTTAGATTCAGGAGAGTCACTTTTCATGATGTTAATTAGTAATAAGTGTAAAGGTGGCTGAAGCGAAGCCACCGATGCTAGAATAACGCAGAGTTTCCATAAATTCACTCCTAATCATTCAAGTAATTTCTATTATTAGGAGGTTTATCACTAGACCTATCACTAGACCTATCACTAGACCTATCACTAGATCTATCACCAGCAGATCTATCACTAGACCTATCACCAGCAGATTTATCGCCAGAAGGCTTGTTACTAGAGGGATTATTATTCCCACCAGGATTATTACTAGAAGACTTGTTACCAGAGGGATTATTATTTCCACCAGAATTATTACTCAAGTTGCTAGGTTTAGAAGATGTGCGTCGTTCAAACCAAAGCCCTCCAAACAGTAAGCCAGAACCACACAAAATGAAGACCAAGGATTTGAATAATAAGCCAGTATCGTATTCCAATACCCGACTCATAATTTGCAGTGTCAACAGCAGCATACCACTCCAAAAAGTACTTCTGCTATTTAACTTGATTCCCTCTTGCATCAGTCCCCAAGCTAACATTCCCAATAATATATTGAAAGTAAAAACTCCCAATTCTGTAATGCGGCTAATAGCTTGATGCCAAAAAGGCATAATGACAATGAAGCTTAAAAAGGTAATAATTACTGAAATGGTAAAAAATGGTATGCGTCTGGGAGAATTGGCTCTATGACGCAGTAGAAATAACCATTGAACTACTGCTAAACCGCTGAGAATCCCTATATCTATTATAGGTAAGGATTGAAATACATTTGCAGATGATCCTAGTGTAGATGACCCTAGAAAATTATTGGTATAATTCCCAGGTTGCCATTCCCAGCGAAACGACAATAGGTAAAATATAACTGAGAAGCAAGTCAGAGCTAATTTCCGAGCTAAAGGTTTAAAAACCCTGTAGTTGATTGAGGGGAATAATAAATCATCATAACTCCATAATAAGCCAGGTGGCAACCCTAAAGCTAGAGATGCTACCCATGATACATTCTCTGCAAAATTTACTAGAGGTAATGGGTTAAGGCTATATTGCAAACAAACTGTAAAAGCAACAGCGCCTAATCCAAAAATCCACCGCGATCGACAAATGTAAGCTAAAGGTACAAATAATAGCCATGATAGTAGAGACATATGCTTCACAGCTAACCCCGCCCAAGTTATTTCACTTGTAGCAGTTAGCTCACCCAGTCCCATCCAATAGCCAATTTGGATCAGGATAATGGCTAAAACTCCCAAAGAAGTTAGGGACAAACCATAAGCCATCGCTAAGACACCAAATCCCCAAGCCAGAAAAAGCTCGGAAGTCGAGCCACTGATATTGAAGGTTTGCGCCATGAGCATTAAAGTTGCGCCGAGGATCAATGAACTGAGGATTAATAAAGCCTCTCCTAATGAGCGTTTACCAGGTTGCGGTTTTTTACCTTCACTCTTAGCCACTAAAGGTTGTCTCCAAGTGTAGAAACCAGTAATAGCAGTTGAGAGAAACAGACTCATCAGCAAGATAAACTTAACTTCCCGTGACCAAGTTTGCCAATTAGCCGCCACGAAGGTAATTACACCAAGGGTTAAAAGTAATCCGCCCATAGCGATCGCTATGAATGTAGAACTATCTTTTGTCGCCGTTTCTATTTGATGCAATTGATATCGGTCTGATATTTGCTGATGTTGGGATGAAGAAATAATTCCTTCGTCTCGCCAAGTTTGTGATTCTTGGCGCAGTTTCCGGCGAAAATTATCTAAGATCATGATCTGATTATCGTTGATGGGTTAGTAAGTGTCGGTTTTAAGCAAGTTACGAACGGGAAAGATATACTGATAGAGCGCAATCTGCATAATGGTCATTGTTTTTTTAGTATGCAGCCAAATATCTAGATTGCATTGTTCTGCTATAACAGTTTTTTATGCGATTGAATTTAAAAGAAAATCAAAAAATCTCTATGCAAAAACCTGGAAATTTATTGCTCAAAGTTGCCAATAAGCTTTTTACTAATGAGGAGGAACGAACAAACTTTATTGATGCTTTAGTTAACCCTAAACAATTTTCTCCCTGCATTCTTTGGTGTCGAGAAAAGCCAGAAGATATACCTTTTACAGTAGAAACACCAGTAGATTGGCAACCTGATTTTGTAGACCGTTTATCTATAGGAGAAAAACCCGGTCAACATCCTTTACACCATCAAGGATATTATTACTGTTTAGATTTTTCTTCTATATTTGCGGCGGCTGTTTTATTAGTTATTCAGCCATCTTTACCTGTAGTTTTTGATATGTGTGCTGCCCCTGGTGGTAAGAGTATTTTTGCTTGGCGATCGCTCTCCCCCGATCTCCTAATCAGCAATGAGGTCATCGGTAAACGTTTAGGTATGTTAATATCCAACTTAAAGCGTTGTCAGATAAATCCCAGCGCAGTAGTGAATCGAGATCCGAGTATTTTTGCCGAAATATTTCCAGCATCCAGCAATTTAGTCATAGTAGATGCTCCATGTACAGGTCAATCTTTATTAGCTAAGGGAGAAAAAGCCCCTGGATGTTTTCATCCCACAGCGATTAATAAAAGTGCGAATCGCCAAAAACGGATTATTGCTAATTCAGCTCAGATTGTAGCTCCCGGAAGTTACTTAGCTTATATGACTTGTACTTATTCACCCGAAGAAAACGAGGAAGTATGCGCCTGGTTCTTAGAGCGATTTCCCCAATTTCAAGCAGTGGAAATAGATTATTTGAATATGTATAGATCCCATTTAACTAATATCCCCTGTTATCGGATGTTTCCTCAAGTCGGATTAGGAGCTGGTGCTTTTACTGTTTTGTTTCAAAATTGTAATACAGATAAAAAAGACTCAATAGATTTAAATTCTATTGAGCCTTTATATATCTTCTCAAATTTTCAAACCCGCTCTAACTCCCAAGATTGAGAACTAGAAAACCTGTAAGGTAGATTCAATGTTTTTGACGACCTCGCCATACAGCATCAAAACTAATTAGCACTAGTATTAATGGTAGCTTTAAGTACAGATTGGATAATTGTCCGATAATTACTTAAGTTTTTATTGGGTTTTTGGGTGTTGTACCCTGTAAAAATCAGGGTATAATTATAAGTACCATCAGAATTTTTACTTAAAGGTATAAGATTAGGACCATAGACACGTTGGTAGAACGCACTATTGGCTTGTGTAGTCCCACTTATTGTTCCTGCACCTGAATTCCATTTTCCATTTGCATCAAGGTATGAAATCAATGGAGTACCTGAGGGAATAGTAATTGAGTTACCGAAAGTACTTCCAGGAACGTTAGACTTAACAGTCTCTGGCTGAATAGATGCGATCGGATTGTTAATATCATTGAATATTTTCCAGTTAATCAGATCGTTAGATTCTGCGTAACCAATATAATGGAAGGAATCCGAATCAGCATCTAGACAATTACCACCAGCAAAGATGAGTCCATAACGGCTGGTACCGGGTATCTGGAACAAAGTACCACGAGGAGCAATATAACGTGTCCCATAATATGATGTTGTTGTTGGGTCGTTCAGTCCATTGACTGCTCCTAAATCTGTGAAGTTGACTCCATCTGACGTTTTTGCTAAACGAACTGTGACAAAGTTATTATTAATTGACCCCGAAGTCGGGGTGCCTGACGGAGCAACAGAACACTGTCCTGGTCCTGCAGTAGTTGCAGTTGGACTACCTACATAAGATAGAGGTGGAATACCAGAAGTAATTGTACCTGCAGCACTTAGTAAAGAAGAAAGATTGGAAAGTCCGTAGGGATTTTCATCTACGACGGCAGTAGCATCATTGACAACATTAGTTGAAGGATACTCAAGAGTTGTACTGTTCGTAGGAATTGCGTCATTGTTAAGTATTACTGACACATAAAGAACAATCCGAGGGTTGCTTCCTGGCACTTCTGCAAGAATCCCATCGGGAGCTATTAGACCTGTAGTACGTTTGACATTGTTGATTACAGGTGTACCATTAACAGGATTATGGGGACAATTTGGTTGAGTTGTTTGATATGTTTTATCAGGACATACATCTGGTGATGTAGCTTCAGCTCCGTTGAGAGGAGCTCCAGTTGTTGGTGTCAAAGTATGAACTACTAGTCCAAGACTATCATCACTATTGTCTGAAAGATAAAGATTATCTCCAGTATTTGTTGACCGGTCTAATGTGTAGAGGAATGTTGTCGCTTTGCCATTCACGACAATGCTTGTCACATATGGGTGTCCTTGTCCGTCATCCGTAGCACCTGGACTACCGCAGGAAGTACTGATCAATAGTGATTGATTGTACGACGGATACAGAGGATTTGCGAGACTACAATCCCCACTCTGACCAAGTCCAGTAGTAGTGAGAGGTACAGCAGATTTGGTAGTTGTAGCTGGTGTTCCTATTGAAACTACTGTATTATAAGTAACACTATTATTTTGCTCGCCTGGGTAGCTCTCTGCGTTAGAATTACTTATTGCTGTGGGACATAGACCAGGGTTGAGTTCTAGCGCTTTTT